>OJML01000011.1_pt1 | contig 119560 bp, 106 predicted proteins | sample 1597221 | NCBI WGS metagenome assembly OJML01 (sample SAMEA2452123, study PRJEB22498) | human gut metagenome | biome: human feces; feature: human gut; material: feces | place: Australia | collected 2012 | reverse complement strand
GAACGCATATAAGTTTGTACGTTAGGACGAACCTCAAAACAGGTATAATAAAAAGAGATATAAAAAGCATTTCCCGGGAGTTTTATGAAGACATTTTTAAAAATTATGGTGGTGCTCGCGGTCATCGCGGGTGTGTATGCGTACGCGTTTTACAAAACACCGCAACAACGCAATTTTGCCAAAACCTTAACCCAAGCCCAAGCCGGTGATGTGTCTGCGGCTGTGAAAATAGGAGATTTTTATGCGCAAGGCCTTGGGGTAGAGCCTAGCGGCGCACAAGCCGCCGAGTGGTACAGAAAAGCCGCCGCGCAAGGCGATGCTTCGGCCGATTGGAAACTCGCCCGGTTATATATCCAAGGTACTTTGGTAAAGCAAGATTACGAGGAAGCCCTGCCCTATTTGCAACTGGCCGCACAGGCAGGTAATGTGTCCGCCCAAACGGAACTGGCGCGCTTTTATAACGAGGGATTAGGAGGCCTTTCCGCCAACAAAGGAGATGCTATTTTGTGGAATTTAAAAGCCTCTGCTATGGGAAGCCAGCCGGCCCAGCAAGCCTTACGCTCCTTGCGGGAAGCAGACCCTGATTTTTATGATGTAGTGAACCGTTTTTCCGCCACCTTATTGTTAGCCGCACAAGGCGACAGCCAAGCGCAACTCTCCGCCGGGGAAGGGTATCATATGGGTTATCCCGTTACTAAAAATGACGAAGAAGCCTTGAAATATTTAACCTTGGCTTGGCAAGAGGGCCAGTTGCCTGCGGCAGCCCTTGAACTGGCAGAAATGTACCAAAAGGGAGAGGGAACCTCCCCGGACGAAAATAAAGCATTAGAACTGCTGGGCGCAGCGGCACAAGCCAAATTTCCGGCCGCCCAGTATGCCTTGGGCGAGCGTGCCTACAAGGCAAATCCGCCCAATTACCAAGATGCCTTTGCTTGGTTTTCCAATGCCGCGGAGGGTGGATTAGCCCAAGCGCAATATATGACGGGTTTTATGCTGATGCAAGGGCAAGGAACCGAACGTTCTGTACCCTTGGCAATTGAATTTTTTAAGAAAGCCGCCAATCAAAATGATACTGCCGCGCAATATGTGTTGGGGCAAATTTATTGGAAAGGGCTAGGCGTGGCGAAGGATAAAAAGGAAGGACGCCTCTGGCTGGAAAAAGCCTCGGCAGGCGGGAATTTATCCGCGCGCGAACTTTTAAACCAGTAGTAATTCACCAGTCCCCGGCAAAACCGGGGGCTAAATTTTTGCCGTCCTCCCGCATTTAATAACAACAGATCCCCGAATAAATTCCTCAGGGATGACGACTAAACAATGTATTTTTTATTGTTGCCGTTTCGTTTGTCCGCAGTATTGCAAAAATAGTGTTGCTCCATTAATCGTTAGTCAGCGCAGGGAGTTGCCGTCCGCAGGACCCGTCAGGGTGCCTGTGGAAAGGTCCAAATCGTACCAACGCTCCACAGGGCGCGCCCCGGCGTTGCTCCCCTTGTGGATAATCACACGGATTTTGTCGTGTGCCTCAACATCAAAAAACCGTTCCAAATGCAGGTAATCCATAAACGGATAAGCGGAAATCTGTTTGTAAAGGCGGCCCTTTCTAAATTGCTGAATTTTTATCACAGCGTCATCGGGTGTTAGGTGTGTAATCGGGCGGCCCAATATGCGGATTAAAGTGCCCGTGGCTTGCTGCGGATGATTAACCTGCTCCACCAAGCGGCGTACCCATTGTATAGGCACAATTTGGTTAAAATCGTTAATGGGCTTGTTGTCCAACAACTTGCGCCACTCGGCGCTTTGCGTATTGGTGTTGCCCACAATACCCACAAACACACCGACGGCTTTCCCGTTGACAAGCAAAGGCGAGCCGCAATAACCGTTTAAAACAGGAAAATCCTGATAGCGCGCCAAAATACGGTGCGGACTGGAAAACAAAACATCCACCTTATTAAACCAGGCAAAATTGCCGCGTGAAAACCCCGCCGATTGTACCGCATGCGCGGGCGACGGCAATTTTTCGTCCGCCTCCAACGGCACAATATAGTTGTTAAGTTGCGGCGGAATTTTAAAAATAGCGATATCTGCCCCGCGCAAATGGCCTTCCCGCACCGTAAAAATTTGCGTATAAAAGGGTTTCCCGTTTTCGTCAAACAATTCAACATACGGCTCCCGCCCGATATCATTTAAAATATGCTTGGCGGTAACCCCCCACACTTGCCCGTTTATTCTTATAGCAAAGGCGGAGCCCTTTCCGTGCGTTTGGGGGGAATGCTGCAAGGTAAAAACGGCCTGACGGACAAAATGGGGTGCCGGTGATAACGGGCGCGGTTTGGCGGGCAGAACCGGAGTATTTTGTATCAGCGGGGCCGTTAATCTGGTCGCCAGCATATTGGACGAGTGCGACCGCGCCGCCACGGTAATCAAGCGGTTATTTAATTGAAATTTTACTTTGTTAAACCAACGGGCGCGCAAGGCGTGCGTGATTTTTAAATCTTTAAAAAAGCCCGGTAATTTACTTTGCGCCGAAGCGGGTGCCGCCACAAAAAAAGCACAAAGAAACGCTAAGGCCAACCCCTTATTGGACATTATTTTTCCCCTTTTACCAACTCATCAGCGAATCGTTTCTTCCCGGGTAACGATACGCTTTTCCACATCCACCCAATAAGCGTAGGTGGAGCCGTCCTTCCGGCTGATAACTATTTTACCCTTTTTTAACCCCTCATATTCAAACGGAACATCCATAGACCCTATCTTTAAAAACGGGTTTTTATCAATGGTTTGTTCAAAGCCGTTCTCGTAATACGCAGTTACACTTTTAACCGTTTCGGTAATGGGCAGTTTGCCTACCCAAATGCCCCCAAATAAGACGACGCGTTGTGCGGAACCGGGATTGCGGTATTCGCGCAATAAATCTTGCACGCGGGCAAAAGGTAAAATTTCGCCGATAGCGGACAGGTCCTGCGTTTTTGGTAAATCTTTATTGGAGCGGCGGTTCCAGTACCACTCGGCCCGGTCAGCCAAAGGATGCGAGGTGCCAAGCGATAATCCCACGGCTTCCCCCTTTTCGTTTACCACCAGTCCGCCGGCGTTGGTTAAGGTTCTCTCCGCTTCGGCGGGCGGCAAGGACTCTACAATGCGCTCCGTATGGGCGGTAATAACGCGGCGCTGGGCCTTTTGGTAGCGGCCGTTATTGTATCCGTAAGTAAAAAGATTTGTCCCTTTTTGCGGGTATTCTTTGGCCCAAATGACAGGGCGTGCCACTTCCAAAACTTGGTCGGGCAAGCGGATAAGCGCGGCATTAATGCCTTCCGTGCGGCCCGTTAAAACAACTTCGGCCGGATAGGTAAATTTCTTACCCGCCACATAAAAGGATACTTCTACATTTTGGCCCATATGTTGCACATATTCCAACGGAGCCACACCCCACAAAACGGTTTTGCCGTTGTTTTCCTCGGCAAAGACAAATCCACCCGCTTGAAAGCCGTTTCCTTTACTTGCGGCCGATACGGTAAATAAAAAATGCGGCGTGTTTTGCTCAAAGGGTTGCAGAGCGGGTGCCTTTAAAAAAGAGGACTGAATTTTGGAAGCGGCCACAATCTGCTTGGATATCTGCACCGCTACTTGCGGAGTGGCCGTAGGCAATGTAATTTGCGGAGCCACCGTGGGGACCTTAGGCACACGGATACGGGGATAAAGACGCGAAACGGTCTTTTGAAGAAAGCCTTTCCCGGTGGCTTTGGCGCCCCCCTTTACCAAGGCCGATTGGGCAAAAGACGGCTGTGCAAATAAAACGACCAAACAGGAAAGAAATAAAAATCGTTTTTTCATAAACACTCCTTACAAAAGAAAACACCTTATAGTATTAATTTACCCGTTTGTCCGCCAAATAAACAGGGCCATTAGACCTAGAAAAAAGATACGATAAGGCCCAATTTTTTCTGGGCCCTAAAAAATACCCCGGACGGATAACCGGCCGGGGCACTAAGTAAAGTTACGCAAGCGACGGATAAAGCGGAAATTTCTCCAAGAATTTTTTTACTTGTCCGGCCACTTCCGCCAAATAAGAGTCGTCCTCGTGGTGCGAAATAGCCCCGTCAATAAAGTCGGCCACCTGCGCCATATCCGCTTCCTTCATACCGCGCGTTGTGATAGCGGGAGTTCCTAAGCGAAGCCCGCTGGTAACAAACGGCTTTTCGGGGTCAAAGGGAATCGTATTTTTATTCGCCGTAATGCCCGCTTTATCCAGGGCGGCTTCGGCGGCTTTCCCCGTTAATCCCTTAGAGCGCAAATCAATACACATAACGTGGCTGTCCGTTCCCCCGGCCACCAAACGGTAGCCACGCGCCATTAATTGTCTGGCGAGTTCAGCGGCATTTAATTTTACTTGATGTTGGTAGGCTTTAAATTCAGGTTTTAAGGCTTCCCCAAAACAAACGGCCTTGCCCGCAATAACGTGCATTAACGGCCCGCCTTGCACCCCGGGGAACACAGCGGAGTTAATGGCTTTGGCCAAAGCGGCTTTACATAAAATCATCCCGCCGCGCGGACCGCGCAACGTTTTGTGTGTGGTGGTAGTTACTACGTCGGCATATGGCACAGGATTCGGGTATTCTCCGGCGGCAATCAGGCCCGCATAATGGGCCACGTCGCACGCCAAATATGCCCCGCAGGAATCGGCAATTTCGCGCAAGCGTTTCCAATCAAACACGCGGGAATAGTTGGAGGCTCCCGCCATAATGAGTTTAGGCTTGTGTTCCAAAGCCAAGCGGGCGGCTTCATCATAATCAATTTCTTCGGTATCTTTACGCACGTTCATTGCAATAATGTTATATAACTTGCCCGAAAAGTTAAGTGGATGCCCGTGCGTTAAATGTCCGCCGTGGGAAAGGTTTAAACCTAACACGGTATCGCCGGGTTTTAATAATGCAAAATATACAGCCATATTGGCCTGCGCGCCGGAGTGCGGCTGGACGTTGGCGTGTTCGGCGCCGAAAAGTTGCTTGGCGCGGTCAATCGCCAGTTGCTCCACCACATCCACAAATTCACATCCGCCGTAATAGCGTTTGGCAGGATAGCCCTCGGCATATTTGTTAGTAAGAACAGAGCCTTGCGCCTGCATTACAGCCAACGACGTAAAATTTTCGGAAGCAATCAGTTCCAACTTTTCGCGCTGGCGGTTTAATTCGTGGGTTACCGCATCATAAACGGCGGGGTCTGTTTGTTTTAAATCGGGATACATTTTTACGCTCCTCGGGCCTCTTTTACCGGCCCTGTATTTTTTATACGATTTTCCTATGAAAATTTAAATATATTTACTATAATTTACTAAATAGAAGTAAATAAATCCAGCAGAGGTGTAAAAAGAAATGGCAAAACTAACCAAGAAAGACTTTCTCAAAGACACCATCAAACACATTGACCTCAAAAAATACAATGTGGTTCCCTTGGTGGAAGCCTTTGGAAATATGGCCTACGCTTCTCGCGAAGTGGCCAGAGCGAGCAAAATCTACAATATGATGCTCTCCGACAAAAAATGCTCCGTCATTTTGTGCATTGCGGGGTCGCTTGTTTCCGCGGGTATGAAGAAAGTTGTGGTGGATATGATTCAAAACAATATGGTTGACGCGATTGTTTCCAACGGCGCAAACATCGTGGACCAGGACTTTTTTGAAGCCCTTGGCTACAAACACTACATTGGTACTCCCTATAATCAAGACGACAATTTGCTGCGCGATTTGCATATTGACCGCATCTACGACACATACATTGATGAAGACCAGTTGAAAGAATGCGACGAAACCATCCACAAAATTTGCAACACTTTGGAACCCCGCCCTTACTCTTCCCGCGAATTTATTTGGGAAATGGGTAAATGGCTGGAAAGCAAAGGCAAAGGGAAAGATTCTATCGTCTATAACGCTTACAAATACGGCGTGCCGGTGTTTGTGCCTGCTTTCTCGGACTGCTCTGCCGGTTTCGGCTTTGTAGCGCACCAGACCCAACACCCCGAAGCCCACGTTTCTATTGACAGTGCCAAAGACTTTTTGGAACTGACCAAAATCAAAATCAAAGCCAAAGAAACGGGCCTTATGATGTGGTCCGGCGGTGTACCGAAAAACTTTGCGCAGGACACCGTAGTGGCTGCTGAAATTTTGGGTGCGGATTCTCCGATGCACAAATATGCCGTACAAATCACGGTGGCTGATGTGCGCGACGGGGCTCTTTCCGGCTCTACCTTAAAAGAGGCTTCCTCTTGGGGTAAAGTTTCCACCGCCTTGGAACAGATGGTGTACGGTGAATGCACGACCTTGATTCCGCTCATCATCGGTTACGGTTACCACAAAGGCGCTTGGAAGAAACGCAAAGCCTCCAACTATGTCAAGTTCTTACAGGACGAAGACGCCAAAGTTGCGAAGGCCAAAGCGAAGAAATCCAAATAAGCCAATGCGCGTAAAAACCGCGTTTATTTGTTTATGTTTACTTATCTGCCCGTGTGCGTTATGCTACGGGCAGATAAATTTTTCCAGCGTAAACGGAGAGCGTGGTTATGCCGCCATGCGCGGCACTTATGATTGGAACCTGGACAACGGATTTATCTTATCACCCGAATACGGATATTACCGTATGTCCGACAAAGAAATTGACGAAGCAGGCTCCACTTCCCGCTACGCCTTGGGGGTGTCCTACGAACTAAACGATACTTGGCGGCTGACAGCAGACGGTTTTTGGCAGCCACAAGCGGTGGGCTACCAGGCCGCCGGCTATGGCCTGGGCGCAACGTGGTTTCCGTTCTACCGTTGGGAACAAATTACTAACCCGCGCCTCTCGGCGCGTTTTTATCAGGCACGTTACCGTACTTATGTGGATAAAAAGGGTAATGATTTAGCCGGCGGGGCATTTTCGCAGATAGAAACAGGCGTACACGCTTTAACATCTGCCGACGTAGGCAACTGGAAACTGCAAGCCGCCTGGCATAAAGTGATAAAATATAGTAGTTCCCAACCAACCAACGTTACGTTTAGTTGGGCGGATATCCCGTTTATGACGGCTGTGGTACAAGGGTTTGTCAAAGAGGCCGCAGGCATATCGGTACGCTACCGGACTAATTTTATTACGCCGTATGCGGCTTTGGTGCGCTACCGCTATGCAGAACTCAGCGATAGTGCGGCCGCCGTCAGTGCCGGGGTGCATATTGTCCTGTGGGGAATGTCGGTTTCCGGCGGGGTGGAAGTGTTTGAACCGCGACGGGAAGCCAATCGCAAGACATACTTTTCAATGTCTGCCGAAATAGAATTCTAGCCGGAGGTAGCCGTGCCTAAACTTGATTTACATTGTAATATAGACGAAAAAATGTTTTCGCTGACACTTTTTTTAACCCGGCTTTTGTCCGGGTTGACACTCTTGTATATTACCATAGGGTGCTTACTATTCTACCGCGAATTTTTGTATAACGCTACCGCAATGGGCCTTCCTCTGCCTGTTCCGGCGGGGCTGGCCTTGGTGGTAGCCGAACTGTTTTTGAGTTTGCTTTTAATGTTAGGGTGGTTTACGCGCCCGGCGGCAGGGTTGGCCGTATTGTCCACCGCGGGATTAGCAGCCGTATTTTTTGCATCCGATTTTAATAAACTGTATGTGGCGTTGCTTATTTTATTGGCAGCCGCATTACTGCCCAGCGCACTCTTAGGTCCCGGAAAAATCAGTTTGGATTATTCCCACGCGCTACGCCGCGCCAATAAAAAATTTAGAGGTTAATTATGGAAATGTTTGACGAAAATCATCAATATATAAGTTTGGCTAATAAATACCGCCCCCAAAAGTTTGAAGATATGGTCGGGCAGGAAAGCATTTCCAAAACGCTTCAAAATGCTTTAAAATTGGGACGTATCGGCCACGCCTATTTGTTTTACGGACCGCGCGGATGCGGAAAAACCACCACCGCGCGTATTTTGGCAAAGGCTTTAAACTGCACCGGACACGCCGAGGATAAACCAACCGCCGAACCGTGCGGAGAGTGCCCCCAATGCCGTGAAATTGCCCAAAGCGCCGATTTAGACGTTCTGGAATTAGACGCCGCCAGCAATACGCAGGTGGAAAAGGTGCGCGAAGCCATTATTGATACCGTTGCATTGGCTTCATCGCGCGACCGCTATAAAGTTTTTATCTTGGACGAAGTCCATATGCTTTCAGCCAGTTCCTTTAATGCCCTTTTAAAAACGATTGAGGAACCCCCGGCCCACGTTGTCTTTATCTTGGCGACAACGGAAAAACACAAGGTGCCCGCCACCATTGTCAGCCGTTGCCAAACATTTCGCTTCCGCCCGATAACGGTGGACGAAATCAGCACGCACCTGTTGGACCTGGCCGAAGCGGAAAGTATAGATTTAACCCCGGGTGCGGCCAAAATTATCGCCAAAAATGCAGGCGGCGCAATGCGCGACGCACTTACCTTAATGGACCGCGCGATTGCCTACTCCGGCAACCGCATTGATGAAAAATTAGTCGGCGAGATGTTGGGCCTTACGCCGGATGAATTAATCAAAAAAACCGTTACCGCGCTCGTGCAAAAGGATAATGCGGCCCTGCACCAAGCCTTTGAAACTTTAAAAAACGAAGGGTTTGATGCAAATTCTTTTCTAAAAGATTTAAAAAACGCCTTGGGAGATTTGTTCTATTTTACCTTGGGCCAAGGAGGAGAACCCTTTGACGGAGCCAAACAAATTACCGAACAGGTTTCCCCCGGTTTTTTGGCGCAACTTTCCCGCAAGGTAAACAAAATCACCGAAGAAGTAAAATTTTCCGATAATGCCTTAATCAGCGCAGAAGTCGGCTTGTTTACAGTAATGGACAGTTGTTTAGATTTGGATAATTTTATCCGCCGTTTGGAAGCCTTGGAAAAGGGTCTCCCGGCGGGCACTATGCCCACGCAGACGGCTGCACCGGCGCACCGCGCCCCGCTTCCGGCAACCCGGCCAATGCCCAAACCCGCCGTCGCTCCGCGCGTATCGCCCGCTGATGTTGTCCATCCGGCTCCACGGCCCGCCCCGGTTATAAAACCTTCTCCGCGCCCCGTGGTGGATGATATTATCGCCGATGACGAGGTGGCGGAAGAAGCCGCTCCGGTATCTTCCGGCGCGTTAACAGACCGCCAAATTTGGGATAAAATGCTCTTGCAGTTTAAAAAGAGTCCGTTTGTATATGATGTAATGTTAAACAGTATGGTACAGTTTGGCAAAGACGAGTGGACGCTGTGCTTTCCGCCCGGCAAAGAGTTTTACCAAATTCCCGCCCAAAATAAATTGGGTGATTTGGAAACTGCCGCTAAAAAAATAAGCGGACGCACCATTAAATTTAAAATTTCGTCCGGCACGCCACAGGAAGACAAACCCTCCTCTGCCGCCCAAACCAAACAAATGCCTGCGGCCGACGAAAATAAATCGGCCTCTATTTCCGATGAAGAACCTTTTGTAAAAAGAGATTTCTCGGCTGATATAGCAGCCACTGCGGGTACGGCTCCGGCAGATGCTCCGGAGGAATTAAAGGATATTTTGGAAATCATCCCCGGAGAGTTGTTGGCATAAGTTATGAAAAGTTTAGACCGTTTTATCCGTGCATTACGCCGTTTGCCGGGGGTAGGACCGCGGCAAGCGGAACGCTTTTCGGCTTATTTTTTGCGTGCTTCGCAAGGCGAAACGGAAGAATTTATCAATGCCCTTTTGTCGGTTAAGCAAGATGTTAAACTCTGCCCGGCATGCTTTGCATACAGCGAGGACGGCCTTTGTCCCATTTGCCGCGACCAAGATCGCGACCACGGGGTGATTTGCGTGGTAGAGGACCCGCAGGATATTGAATCCATTGAAAAAACAGGTGCTTTTAAAGGGGTTTACCACGTTTTGCACGGAGCCATTTCGCCAATGGAAGGGCGCGGCGCGGACCAAGTAAAAGTACGCGAATTATTAGAGCGCGTACAGCACACCGAAACCCCGGTGCGCGAGGTAATCATTGCTACGGACCCGGACAGCGAGGGCGAAACCACGGCCCTGTATTTAGCAGATTTACTTCGCGGCCTTGTCGGGCAAGTAACACGTATCGGCTATGGGGTTCCGTTGGGCGGAGATATTGACTACATTGACGAAATGACGCTTGGATACTCTTTAAAAGCCCGCACCAAACTCTAATGCACCCGGATATCTACAAAAGGCCGCTTTTGTGGTGTTTGGCGGCTTTAATTGCCGGACTAGCGTTCTTTTACCATCCTGCCCCTTCCGGGCAGGATGTTTTCCGATTTCTGCCACAAAAAGAAGTTACACTCATCGGGCGGGTGGAGAGTTTTGCTGTACCAAAGAAAAACTCCCAAAATGCCGTTATCAAGGTGTTCTGCGTAAACGGACAAAAAGCGGAAGGCCAAATTTATGCCCGCCTGCCGAATTTCACTCCCAAATGGAAAGATGTTTTAGAAATTTCAGGCCGTCTGCAACAGCCCTACGGTCTTGATTTATTGGGGAATTTTGATTGGCGCCGTTATTTATCTTCTAAAAATATTTTTACCGAAATCAAAGGAACTTCTGTATCCGTCGTGCGCCCGGCACCCTGGCCGTGGAAACTAATAAGAAGTTTGCGCGCGGATATTTTGCGCGTATTTAAAAATGATTTCCCGGCTGATTTGGCCTCTATTGCCGGGGGCATATTGTTAGGGGAACGCGGGGAACAGGACCCAGCGCTTTACAGCGCATTTCAAGACAGCGGTGCCATACACCTGCTCGTGGCCTCGGGCGGCAATGTAGGGTTTGTTACGCTCCTTACGCTGGCGGTTTGTTCGTGGTTCGGGCTAAGCCGGAAAAAGATGTTGCTCCTTGCGCTTGGCGTGGCGGATGTTTACACGCTGATTGCCGGGGCAGATGCCCCGTTGGTGCGTGCATATTTTATGACAATTTGCGCCTGCACAGGTTATTTTTTAGGACGAAACAGCGGGGTATTCCAAGGGTTGCTGGTTTCGTGCTTTATAATTTTAATTTTTCAGCCTGCTTCCGTATTTGAAACAGGTTTTCAAATGTCTTTTTTGGCCACACTCGCTATTATTATTTGCTTGAATAATTACAAAATCCCCGGCAAATGGCCAAAAACCCTGCGCTTTTTCACGCAAATCTTTTTGGCTACGCTTTCCACCCAACTGGCTCTCTTGCCCGAATTTACCAATGTGTTTTATAAAGGATCAGTAACAGGGCTTATTTCCAATATGCTTTTAGTACCGCTGGCCTCGGTACTTATGGGCCTTTCGTTTGCGTATTATGTGTGCAGTTTGCTGCATTTAGGATGGCTTCTGCACGGAGTAACGTATGGAGCCCTGTGGCTGTTTAAAACCTTGGTGGTTTATTTTGCCTCGTTTAAAATGTCCGCCCTGCCGGTGGCGGCTTGGGGTGCGGGCACCATTATTGCATATTATGCCGGACTGTTTTGGGTATTTAATTTACCGCTTAAAAAATTTGCACGCAAAATCTGTCTGCCGTGTTTGGGGCTCGTTTTAGTTGCACCGCTAACGGAATATTTTTTTGCGCCGGATATACAAATTTATTTATTAAACGAGTGGAATAAAAGCGGAGCCTTAATCCGTACCAAAAACGGCAAGGCCTTTTTAGCGGGAAGCGAACTGGCCCCCGATAAATTACAAGCATCTCTTTTTAAAACAGGTGTCAAACAACCGGACGCCATCCTGCTTTTTACAGATAAACCTATCCCGCCGGAATTTTCCAACCGCTTCCCGGCCACGCGCTTTATCCGTCCGTTTGAAAACGCCTGGCCCGGAGACAAAATTTCCTTTGGTCCCGTAACCGTCCAAATCAACTGGGGAGAACACGACACCCGGGAGGGCCGCCGCTGGACGAACGAGGGATATTCCGGCTCCGGCAAGGACGATGCCTCGTACTGTTTTTATTATAAAGATAAAAAAGCCTGCTTAGGTGCTTTTGCACGCTTTGCTTACAGTGGGGATAAACACACACCCGCGCAAAGAAATAAAACCATTACGCTTAAAATTTAGATATAATAAAAAAGCGCTGTGGAGGACACGATTATGGAACAAGCAGAATTAAAACAACACCAACGTTTTTTGAAGGAAGCCGTTAAAATGGCCGGGAAAGGTATGAACTCGGGCAAGGGCGGTCCGTTCGGTGCAGTCATTGTAAAAGACGGGAAAATTATCGCCCGCGGCTGCAACCAGGTAACTTCTACCAACGACCCAACCCGCCACGCCGAAGTAGATGCTATCCGCAAAGCCTGTAAAAAGTTAGGTTCTTTTGAATTGACGGATTGCATTATTTATTCCTCTTGCGAGCCGTGCCCAATGTGCTTGGGCGCTATTTATTGGGCCCGCCCCAAGGCGCTGTATTTTGCGGCAAACCGTTTTACGGCGGCGAAATACGGCTTTGATGATGCCTTTATTTACAAGGAAGTCGTGTTACCGCTGGACAAACGCTCGCTAAAAACTTATTGCATAGACCTTTCCAACAAAGCCGAGCCGTTTGAACAATGGAACAAAAAAACTGATAAAATTGAATATTAAACTAAAAGCCCGTCACTCTGACGGGCTTTTAGTTTATAGAGCAATCGGCAAATGCCCGGTGGGTTCAAATTTGCCTAGCAGGCATTTCGCCGCCGCCCGCTGAAAAGACGGCGCGGGGCTAAACGTGAACAGCGTACTTTGCGAGTTTAATTGCCGGGCCGCCCACGGGTTTGCAAGTGTGATAAGTATATGAGCCGGATAGTTTTTTAGTTCAGTCTGCACCTTGTTTATTTCGCTTGGGTCTAGTGCTATTTTACCTTTAAAGGCTTGATACCTCCGCCAGCACAACACCACTAACACATCCGCTTTTTCCCCCGGTTGTGCCAAGGATATACCGCCCTGCCGTAAAGTTTGGATAAATGGTTCAGACGATAGGTTTTCGTCGTTGCCGACTTCTATGACTTGCACTTTTTGCCCCGGACAAAGCGTAACCCTTGGGCCCTGGCAGACAAGCGCCTGTTTTGCGACACGTTCTGCAAAATCCGTCTCTTGAAAAGCATCTTCCGCTGTGGGGGCAGAGATGAAACCGGCACGTCTGCAAAGCCTTTCCTGCTGCTGTTCGGCTTCGTCCAACAATGTTTTATCAAGCATCACTTGGTGCAAAAATTCAAGCAGTTCAAATGGCTTTTCCGGCACCAGCAAAATATGCGCACCGGCCTTAAAAGCGGCCAAGGCGGCCTGTTTTTCATCACCCAAGGCCTTCATAGAAAGCGCATCCGTTACCACACAGCCTTTATAACCCAGTTGGGTTTTCAGTAAGCCGCCGATAATTTTTGCGGAAAGAGAGGCCGGGCTGTTTTTGTCCAACGCGGGCACCAATAAATGCCCCACCATTACGCTGTCTGCCAGCGACAACAATTCTTTGAACGGATAAAGTTCGTGCATTTGCAAATGTTCCGTAGACGAAGATACCGTAGGCATCGCCATATGGGAATCGGTGGACGTGTTGCCGTGGCCGGGGAAGTGTTTTATACTGTTTAATGCCCCCCCTTTGGCCAGACCGTTTATAAAAGCGCGCGCCAAGCGGGTAACCAACTGCGGGTCTGCCCCAAAAGAGCGCGTATTTACAATCGGGTTTTGCGGACAATCCGCCAAATCTAAAACGGGAGCAAAAACCCAATCCACCCCCAAACTTTTGGCCTGACGGGCGGTCAAAATCCCCTTTTCAAAGGCCAAATCTGTATTGTCGGCGGCTCCCAAGGCCAGGTTAGAGGGCAAAAGTTCCGCATCCGGCAGCCAACGGCCCAGGCCGTCCTCGTAATCTGCCGAAATTAAAATTTTTGGTAAAGGAGATTGCGCACGCAAAGCGCGGGTTAATTCCGCCACTTGTTTGCGTGTGCCGCCATAAAAACAAAAACCGCCCACACCCAAGCGGGCCAATTTTAAAGCGTCCTCTACTTTTGTTTTCCCGAACCAAAAGCCGGGATGGACTAAACGGTTTATTTGCATAAAGTGATTTTCCCTAAAACAGCCGCGCGCTTTGCGCCTGTGGCCGCCGCACAATGATTAATTTTGCGGTGCAAGGCCAACCAGGCAAACAGCGCAAAGGCCGCACTTTCCTTGGCTTGCGGGTCAATACCATAGGACAAAGAAGTCGTTACTTTTATTTGCGGCAAAAGAGTCTGCAAATATACAAGCAAGGTCTTGTTATAGCATCCGCCGCCAGAAACAATTACTTCCTTTTGGTACGCAGACGGCACGAAATCGGCAATGGCCTTCGCCACAGCGGCCGCCGTAAACCAAGTGAGCGTAGCCAATAAATCGTGCGGCTTTTTTAAGTCATTTAAAAAATATTTTTTTAGGTAAACCTCTCCGAAAGCATTTTTATCCAAACTCTTTGGAGGCTTTTGCGAAAAATACGGTTGCGTAAGCAAACGGGCAACCAATTCTTTGTCCGGCGAGCCTTGGGCGGCAAGGGTGCCGTTTTTATCAAACGGTTTTTTAAAAAATGTCTGACAGGCCAAATCTATCAATGTATTGCCCGGGCCAACATCAAACCCAAGCGTTTTAACCTTTTTTCCCACTACGGAAAAATTTGAAATACCGCCCACATTAAGCAAAATTTTAGCGGATTTCTTTCCCCAAAAATATTCGTCAAAAAAAGGAATTAAAGGCGCGCCCTCTCCGCCAAGAGCGATATCCATCGGGCGAAAATCACTCACCACCGGGCACCCGATTTGGGCGGACAAAAAAGAGGGCTCGCCAATTTGCAGGGTGTTGGGAGTTTTGTCGTGCGGGCCGTGGTAAACGGTTTGCCCGTGCGAACCGATAACCTCTATTTCCCGAGCGGAGAGAGAAAAATCTTTTAAAAATTTACACACTGTTTTAGCATATAAATATCCCAGTTCAAAATGAAGTGCAGACAGTTCTGCCGCACGAAGCGAAAATGCAGACAGTAACCGTTGCTGTAAGGCGGCGGGATAGGCATAATTTTTAAAATGAAGCACTTTAAACGGGCGGATTTGCACCGCGCAAACGGTCAACCCGTCCGCGCTTGTGCCGCTCATTAGGCCCAGGGCAATTTTACGCATCAAGCACCTTCGTTAAAAAACCGTTCTTGGCTTGGAGCATTTTTTTGGCTTTTGGAGCCCGGACTTTCTTGCGGTACATTACAATAGCCGTTTTGACACTTTTTCCCGAAACCGATAATAATCTGCGCGCCGTTCTTTCGTCCGTCTGCGCCACCGTGCAGATAAGCCGCACCGCGCGGGCGACGAGTTTTTCGTTGGTGGGTTGGACATCAATCATCAGGTTGCCGTATGTTTTCCCGCACAAGGTCATTGCGCCTGTGGTAATGGCGTTTAAAGCCATTTTGGTAGCCGTGCCCGCTTTCATACGGGTAGAGCCGCACAAGGCTTCCGGCCCGGTGGGCAAAGCGGCGTGTACTCCGGCATCTGCGCAGACAGCGTTCGGATTGCACGAAATAAGAGCCGTGCGCGCGCCCAATTTGCGCGCGGCTTGTAAGGCTCCCATTACATACGGCGTGCGCCCGCTGGCCGTCAGGCCGATAACCAAGTCGTCCTTTTTAGCCACCTTTAAAATTTCCTTTGCGCCTTGATTTACATCATCCTCTGCGCCTTCTTGCGAGCGGAAAACGGCCTTTTTTCCTCCGGCAATTAAACCGATAATTTGCGAGGGTTTTGTGCCAAAGGTCGGCACGCACTCCACCGCTTCCAAAATTCCCAAACGGCCGCTGGTGCCCGCCCCAATGAAAATAATTTTATGTTTATGCGCATAAGCCCCGGCGGCCAAAAGCATAATGGCGGCAATTTCTTTATTGGCCGCTTTTACGGCGCGGGCGGCATTAAAATCTTCATCATTGATTTTTTTAGCAATTTGGCGCGGTGAAAGTTTATCCAAATCCAATGTGTTGGGGTTGCGTGTTTCAGTTGCTATTTGGTTCAAGTTCACTGTTTTCATTGGGCATCCTCCAACGAGTGCTTGTGCGCGCGGAACGCGGCTTCCGTTTCCTCAATAGATTTGATTTTAAACGTCAGCGGCACTACGGCTACCGTAACCAAACTGATAAAACTGGCCACTATAAAAAACATTTCGTACCCAAGCCTCATTTGCAGCCATCCGGACAGCATAGAAGGCACCATCATCCCGAGCGCCATAATTCCGGTGGAAATAGCGTAATGCGAAGTTTTATACACTCCCTGCGACACATACATAATAAATACGCTAAATGCCATCATCGCCAGACCATTTCCCAAATGTTCCAACGTAATCAGCGTTGCCACCGCCGCAAGCCCCGGTTTCGCCCACGCCATATAAGCATAAAAGAAATTGGGCAAAATAAGGATAACCGCAAACGGCCAGATACATTTTTTAAAGCCAAACCGGCCAAGCAGCCACCCGCCCGCCAAGTTCCCCGCCACTACGGCTCCCAGCCCCAGCGTACCCTTAATTAAGCCATAGTTTTGAACGCTCATACCCAGCGCACCTTCCGCCGCGGGTTTCAGCAAAAAGAGCGGAACCATTTTTTCCAAGAGCGCATCTCCTAAACGGTATAGCAAAATAAACAACAAAATATAGACGATATTTTTTTGCGTGAAATACGTTTTAAAGGAATCGGCCCACGCGGTTGCACCGTTTTTTTGGACGGGTTTGTCTTGTCCGGGTTTAGGCAAAACCCACGCGTGGTAGAAAGCAAATCCTAAAAACATAATTCCCAAAAAGCCAAACATTACCGCCCAGTTATACGGCCAAGCCACCAGATTCCACGAAGTTCCCGGTGTTTTATTCCCTAACGAAGCCGTAGCGGAAACTAATGCTCCGCTTCCCAAAATCATTGCCAAACGGTAAAAAATGGTGCGGATACCCACAAAGCGGGATTGCTCTTGCGGAGTTAAAGCCAACAGATAATAGCCGTCGGTGGCAATATCCAACGTAGCCGATACAAAAGCCCCCGCCAAAAAACCGAATAATGATAAGGTAAAAAAAGTTAAACTGCTATTGCCCTGTGCAAAACGGAAAGCCTCCCACGCGGTAAGGCCGGCCAACAGCAAAAAAAGTCCCGCCAAAACGGTTTGTGCACCCAAAAGCCAGCGGCGCTTGGTGCTTTTGGCATCTACCAAGGGGCTCCAAAACATTTTGAGTATCCAAGGCAGATACAGCCAACCTGTCCAAAAGGCTATTTTGTCGTTGGAAAAACCCAAATCGGCATACAGCACGGTAGAAACCGTGTTGATGATAATGTACGGCAAGCCCTCGGCTAAATAGAGCGAGGGAATATAGGTCCAAGGAGTTTTTTTCATAGTTATTTAAAGGAGTATTTTCCGCCTAAAATATCGGCTAACGGTTTGGTTACGGGGCTTTCTTCAAATACCATTTTAAGCATAGCCGTTATCGGCACAGCAAGCAACGCACCCATTATCCCCCACACGAGCGCCCAAAAAATTAAGCAGGCAATTACCACAATGGGATCTAAATCCATACCTTTTCCCAACCACTTGGTTTCCAAAATGTTCCCTACTACAAAATGCACCGCCGTCAGCAAAATAAGCGCCAGCAAAATATGCCAATCAAACCCGTATTGCAAAAACAGCACCGGCAACGGCAAGACCGTAGAAACAAAAGGCCCAATGTTGGGAATAAAATTTAAAATAAAGGTAAGCACGGCAAGCATAGAGGCCAGTTCCGTTTTAATAGACGCCAGCACAATCCAAGTACACCCCGCCGCCAAGATCGAAACAAAGATTTTAATCAGTAAATAAAAAGAAATTTGTTTTTGGATAGACCCCACTAATGCGGGTTTGTTTTCGGAGGCTTTGCCCATAAACAAAAAGATAACAAACAAGATAATCAACATTAAGTTTGTTAAAATGGACACAACGGTTCCACCCACGCTTTTAACCATTGTAAACACAGGCAGTTTGGCCACAGTATCGGCCAAAAACTGTGCATTTAAATTAATACCGTATTTCTGCGAACGGACCAAGAGCCAATCTAACGTATCATTTAGGCGCTCGGTGTATATATCAGCCCCGTTTACAAAACTTTCAATAGAGCCGGAAATAAAAAGTACCGTCAGCGTAATAACCGCCAAAAAGGCTGTACCGCTGATACCCAGCCCCAGCCCGTAGGGAACGTTCCATTTTTGTTTGAGCCACCCGGCCAAGGTACTGGCTACCATATAAATAAACACCGCAATAATAAACGGCATTAACATTGCGCGGGTATAGACAAGTACCCACGTGGCCGCCGAAGCGGCAAGAATCATCAGACAAACGGTATTAATAGGCGTAAAACGCTGTAACGAATCTTTAATCATAAATTCCTCTTTTTTTAGTATAGCATACCGCGCGCCCGTCTGCACCCAAGACCTAAGGTGGTTTAGGCCTTTTGGCCCTTGCAGGGCTTTGGAAGTTCTGTATAATATTAGAAAGATATACTTTACAGGAGCCATTTATGCAAAAAACAACAGGTATCTTACTATGCCTTTCCTTGCTATTTTCTTTAAATGCTCCTGTGCGCGCCCAACGGGCGAAATTCGTCAAAAGGATCAAAACCCCTGCGTCCAAAGTCCACCCCAGAATTAAAGGCGCGGATATCAGCAAATATTCGTTGGCTTCCCAAGGCTGGGCGCAAACTTACAGATTAAACCAAAAGTTTTTAAACAGTTTAAAAACAAATGTCCCTGCGGCGACGGTGCCCAATTTTAATTTGCCGCCGAAAATGAACGCACATATGCGCGGTTTAACCACCGATACGGAAGCCTTGATTCGCAAGAATCTGATGCTTAAATTTACTTGGATACAACAGCAACCCAACTTGGGGAAAAATCTGTTGCAGAAAATTACGGACAGAGAAATCGGTTTTAGATTTTATAAAAAACTGTCCGAAACCAATGTGGCTTTTGTCGGGGAGATTCACGGAAATCTTCCGCCACGGATTGAGTTTGCCAACCTGATAAAGGAATTTAAAGCCTTTCATCCAAACCGGAAAATTGTCGTATTTTCCGAAGCCGCCTATTTAAAGCCAATAGAAGGGGAAAGCGTTTTCCCGTACCAGTATTACAGACGTGGGGCCGAGGGGGTGGAAAACCCTATCAATTTTACCGAAAAGGAGACCCCAAACGCCCGGTTAGTGGATGATGAATCCCTGCAATTTAAAGAGATGTTTTCTATCTTATCGGATGCAGGCGTGGAAATTTATCCGATTGAAGATGCGGTAGTAGCGCAAAAGGAATCTGCGCAAGGTATTATTTCCACGGTCAACGGTTTGGCGGAAAGGAACAAAGGCTTCGCCCGGACGATGCAGGCCCAAATGGAAAAAATCCGCCAAGAAAACCCCGATGCGTTGTTTATTTATTACGGGGGCATGGCGCACACTTCTTGGGCGATGCCTACCTCTTTGCCGAAATTTTTTGCCAATGAAAAGCCATTAGTAGTAGAACTGATAGCCGAAAAAGATGCCGACAAAACATTTTCCCTGCTTCCCAATATTTGGGAAACGGCTCACCCTGCTTTTACAAAAACGGGAGACAAACGGATGTTTCTTTGGGAGGGCGCTCCCACCCAAGCGGAAACTTGGGGCAAAATGACGGGCTTTGATTGCCGAATCGTTATTCCGTAATTTACTGCTATTTTAGATAGGTAAAAGGTGCCCTGCATAGAGCGCCTTTTAAATTTTTCATTTTCAAGCGGCATAAAAATACCCCCATTTGCCGGGGGTATTTTCTAAATGGTGGGCAGTACAGCGTTTGCCTTCCAGTAAAATCCCTGACGGGATTTTCTTGCAGGCCGGGCTCGCGGTTTTGGCCTTTCGGGCTCGACCTCAAACCAAAACATCGCTCCGCCTTTCAAATCCTGCCGCAACACCAAGCAGTTGGTGTTGCTACTGCCCACAACAGCAAAAAAAATACCCCCATTTACCGGGGGTATTTTCTAAATGGTGGGCAGTACAGGATTTGAACCTGTGACCTTTCGCGTGTGAGGCGAACGCGCTACCGCTGCGCCAACTGCCCGAAATCTTGTATATTTATTATAACAATTTCCCGCCCTGTTTGAAAAGTATTTATTTTTTTCCCCCGCAAAATAAACTTTCTGCTGTGAGGGCTCACTTTATTTTATATACTATTATTAAGGATAAAATGTCTGCTTTTAGGCAGGCAATTTTCATTTAAAAGGAGTGCTTACAACACACTATGGATTGGAGTTTGCTGGTAAACGCGCTTATCGCTACGCTGGCTATTTTGAACCCCATCGGCAATATGCCGATTTTTCTGGAACACGTGGAAAATGACGAACCGAAGGTACAACGTGCGGTTGCACTGTTAATGGCCTTGTCCATTTTCATTATGCTGACGATTTTCTTTATCTTCGGCAGCAAAATTTTGAGCGTGTTCGGTATTACGATTCCCGCCTTCCGCCTGGCCGGTTCTATTATTTTGTTGGGCGTAGGTTTGCGTATGTTACAGGGTAAATCTAAATTTGAACGCAACGGCTTGGAGGCCGCCCCTGCGCAAGGCAGCACCTTTGACCGCGCACGCGACCGTTTAAGCCACATCGTCGTTCCCGTCGGGATGCCGCTTTTTATCGGTCCCGGCTCTATCGCTACGGTAATGTTGTACGCCGAAAAAATCAACTCGTTCCCTATGGCTGTTATGATGATTGTCGTGCTATTCCTCTGCGCGGCGGCCGTAGGCGCGGTGTTGGTGGCTTCGCGTTACTTGTTTACTAAAATCGGCCCCAACGGCACACAGATTGTCATCCGCTTTATGGGTATGATTTTGTGTTCTATTGCTATGCAATTTATGATTGACGGCGTGGGCCAACTGCTCCCCGGTGTGTTAGATGCACACTTTTTGGGAGACATTTCTTCCGCGTCGTAATCAATTATCTGCTCTTTTCCGGGCGGCTTAACAGCCGCCCTTTTTTATGTCTGCCAGAATAGGTACAATACTTGTATGGACAAGTTTAAACTCGTTTCTAAATTTAAGCCGGCGGGCGACCAACCCAAGGCCATTGATGCCTTGACAAACAACATTTTGGCAGGCAAAACGCGCCAAACGCTGCTGGGCGTAACCGGCTCGGGCAAAACCTTTACAATGGCCAATGTCATTACGCGGCTAAACCGCCCAACGCTTATTTTGTCGCCCAATAAAGTGCTGGCCGCCCAGTTATACGGCGAGTTTAAACAATTCTTTCCCGAAAACGCCGTAGAATATTTTATTTCTTATTACGATTATTACCAACCCGAAGCCTATATCCCGCAAACAGATACTTATATTGAAAAAGACTCCGCCGTCAACGAACATATTGATAAACTGCGCTTAAAGGCCACCACCTCGCTTTTAACCCGCAAAGATGTTATTGTGGTAGCGTCTGTTTCGTGCATTTACAACATCGGCTCGCCGGACAGTTTTAGGGAAATGCGCATTTATGTAAAAAAGGGCGCGGAAATGACCCGCTCCCAACTATCGGGCCGTTTGATTAAAATTCAGTACCACCGCGACGAAATGGAATTTACTTCGGGCAATTTCCGTATGCGCGGACCGTTTACGGACATTATGACCCCATACAGCCAAAACGCCCTGCGCGTGGAAATAGCGGGCAAAACCATCGCGCATATTTACGAAATTCACCCCATTACAGGTAATGTTTTGGCAGAATTAGACGAGGCCTGGATTTACCCGGCCAAGCACTTTGTGGCAACGGACGAGGATACACAAAGCGCGATTGATAACATCCGCCGGGACTTGGACTTACGCCACGCGGAACTGTTAAAAATGGGCAAAGAATTGGAAGCCTACCGCCTAAAACAGCGCACCGAATACGATTTGGAAATGCTCCAACAGGCCGGATTCTGCCCCGGTATTGAAAACTATTCCCGCTATATTGACGGGCGCAAACCCGGCGAACGCCCGGCTTGTCTGCTGGATTACTTTAAAAAATATGACGATTTTTTGATGATGGTGGACGAATCACACGTTTCCCTGCCGCAAGTGCGCGGAATGTTCAACGGCGACCGGGCACGCAAACAAATGTTGGTGGATTTCGGCTTCCGCTTGCCGTCGGCCTTGGATAACCGCCCGCTAAAATTTGACGAATTTGAAAAACTGCTTCCCTCCACCATTTTTGTATCCGCCACGCCGGGCCCGTATGAACTGACGGTTTGCGGAAATAACATTGTGGAGCAGGTCATCCGTCCGACAGGGCTTTTGGACCCCAAAGTATATATGCACCCTACGGCGGGACAAATTGACCACTTAGTAGAAAAAATTAATGAGCATAAAGCCCGCGGCGAACGCACGCTGGTTTTGGCCCTCACCAAAAAAACTGCCGAAGATTTAAGCGCGTATTTTACCGAAAAAAACATCAAAACGCGCTACTTGCACTCCGATATTGAGGCCCTGGACCGCGTGGAAATTTTAAAAGATTTCCGCCAAGGAAAATTTGACGTACTCGTCGGGATTAACCTGTTGCGCGAAGGGATTGATATTCCGCAAGTGGGCTTCGTAGCGATTTTGGGCGCGGACAACGAAGGCTTTTTACGCAACACCACGACGCTTATTCAAATTTCTGGCCGTGCCGCGCGCAACGCAGACGGAGAAGTGGTTTTATATGCAGACCGCAAGACTGATTCCATTAAATATGCCCTCAACGAAATGAACCGCCGCCGTGCCTTACAAGAGGCGTACAATAAAGAGCATCATATTACGCCCAAAACTATCCAAAAAACAGAAGTGGAATTAAAGGAATTTGAACAGCAAACCAAATCAAGCGCATTTGGTATTTTGAGCGACACCTTGCCGACGCCCACGCTTAAAAACTTAAAATCGGTGGAAAAAGATATTGAACAGCAAATGCTGCAAGCCGCCGAGGCGCTTAACTTTGAACTGGCCGCCGAACTGCGCGACCGATTATATGAATTGCGCCAAATGAGTGTAAAAGCACCCTCCAAGAAAAAGTAAGGACTGTTTTTTCTTTCGCGCAGGGAAATTGGTAAAATATATTTATGGCAGAAACAATTTTTCCTTTGCAATCCGTTACCAAAGTAATCGGCCTGGAACGCGTGGACAGCACGCAGGCCTTGGCCGCCGAACTCGCGCTAAAAGGTGAGCCAGAAGGCACGCTCGTTTTAGCGTGCGAACAAACCGAAGCCTTCGGCCGCGACGGGCAACCCTTTTACTCCACCGAAGGAGGCGTATATTTTACGCTCCTGCTTCGCCCAAATAAATCCGAAGACGCTTTTCCCTCTTTGGGTGCAAAAATGGCCGAGGTTATCGCACATACCTTAACTGCTATTTTTGAAATTAGAACCAAAGCCACAAATGAAGGAGATGTACTGGCGTGGGATAAAAATGCGCATAAATGGAAAAAAATTGCCGGGGTGTTGGTGCAAGCCTTGCACACCGATACTGAGGACTGGGCCCTACTCGGTGCGGGTATTCACTTAAATAATCCGTTGCCTGCTTCGCGCAAAAAAACGGAAGTAAGTTTAAAGCAACTCATCCGCACGGAAACGAGCAAAGAATTATTTTTAGATGAACTTTTGGAAAACTTTTGGAAGGAGTATTCTTACTGGACCCGCTCTGCCCGCTAAATTTAGGTGCACAAAAAAGCCGCCCGTTTTTTTAACGGACGGCTTTTTTATGGGTATAAAACTTAATCGCCCAAGGCCTGCTTTACTTTGGCAATAAATTCCGTCAGCACGAAGGGCTTGGAGCAGAAACCTTTTACCTGCGGATAAGGCAAGAACATTTTTTCCGATTCCACAAGCGCCGAAGTTACAATTATGGGCGTAGAGGACAGAGATTCGTCTTCCCCCATAATTTTAACAATGCTCGCCCCGTCTAACCCGGGCAGCATAACGTCCAAAATCACCAAATGCGGGTGGACCTTCTTCATCGTGGCAATAGCATCGCGCCCGGTCTGGCAAGAGTGAATTTCATAGCCTTCGCGCGCAAGAATCAAGGTAAGCAAATCTATAATGCTTGCTTCGTCTTCTACAATTAAAATTCTTTTTTTCATATCAGTATTTTCCCATTAGCCTCATTATTTATTATACTTTTTTATATGACAAAAAAGAGTTTTAATGCTTCCGTCCTCCCTAAAATGCGTACTTTCGCCGCACGGTTAATCAGCCGCGGGGACAGCGTTTTAGTAGGTCTTTCCGGCGGGGCGGACTCTGTTTGTCTGCTTCATTTTTTACAATACCTGGCCAAGGAGAAACATTTTTCTCTGGCGGCCGTGCACGTCAACCATGGGTTGCGCGGGCCGGCGGCAAAAGCCGATGAACTTTTTTGCCGCGATTTATGCGGGCAGTTAGACATTGAGTTTTTCTCCACCCAAGTAAATGCACGGCAAACCGCAGAACAATTTAATTTAAGTCCGGAGCACGGCGCGCGCAAAGCCCGCTATACGGCTTTGCTCAAAGTAGCGCGCAAATGGGGTGCTAACAAACTGGCCCTCGGCCACCAATTAGATGACCAGGCCGAAACCATTTTGCTGAATTTACTGCGGGGAACAAAAGCCAAGGGGTTAATGGGAATTCCCGTACAACGCCCGCTTGCCAAAGGGGTGGAAATCGTCCGTCCGCTGATGTGCATCACCCGGCAGGAAACCGAAAAATATCTGCAAAATAATGGGCTTACCCACATTACGGACCAAACGAATTTTGATGATGTTTACACGCGCAACTGGGTACGCGGCACCTTGCTGCCTCTGTTAGAAAGCAAACAGCCGCAAATTAAAAGCCACTTGGCCTTAATGGCGGCAGAGTTGGAAAAATTATTTGGCAAGCCCGCTCACAAATCGTCATAACTCATATCGTCGCGAATGCCAAAGCGCGTTAAGCAAAAATCGTATTTGATAGGGTCGTGCGGGCAATACTTTTTGAGCGCGGCGGAAATTTCCAACACGGCGGTAATATCCGCCGCATTTCGCTTGGTAAGGCCCAGTTTTTGGGCGATGCGGTGCATATGCACGTCTAGCGGTACAAGCAGTTGTGCGGGGCTTATTTTCGCCCAGCCTCCGGGGTCCACCTCATCCTTGCGCACCATCCAACGCAAAAATAAATTTAATCGTTTTAACGCACTTTTTTTATCCGGGTCCGGCACCAGGGAGTGCAAATCACACCCGCAGCGCAGTTCCCGCGCGAAACCTTTTAACGCGGGGAGTACCGTTTCGTCCGCCGGGGTATAATAAGCCAAAAAACAATCTTCCAGCGAACCATATTTCTGCAAAATAGTTTTAACAGCCAGCCAAAAGGAAATAATTTCTTGCTCCGCAGTAAAACGGTATTTAAAGCCCTTAAAAATACGGGCCAGTTTATCGGGAGTGGCAGATAACGCAAACTGCCGCGGGGAAGGGCCTGCCGCGTTTAACACCCAACTTACCGTTTTAATAATCTGCCTGACGTTCCCGTATGCAAAAAAAGCCGCCACCAATGCGGCAATTTCTCTCTCGCGGACATTGGGATAATCATACAAAAATTGCAACGGGTCGGGGTTACACAAACTGCGTTTGTTGTATCGGGTATATAAGGTTTCAAAATAGCGGGTCGTTTTTTTCATTTTCTATATTCTAGCAATTTGATACCATATCTTATATGTCCAGCATTGTATTATCAGAAGCAAGCCGCTTGGGCTTGCACATCACCGGGCTTACGTTCCGTTCGCAAGAGGTTCACCCGGGGAGTATTTTTTTTGCCTTAAAAGGCGCCAATGCAGACGGCAACCAATTTATTAATGAGGCCGTCCGCCGGGGTGCCGTAATGGTAGTATCCGCCCAACCCCGGCCGGAACATTGCCCTGCCCCTTATTTGCAATCTACGGATATTGACCGCGATATGGCGGATGCCGCCTATGAATTTTACGGAAAGCCGTCAAATGAAATGCAAATGATTGGCATTACAGGGACCAAGGGCAAGACTTCTATTGCGTATTTGCTGGAATCTATTTTAACTTGTGCCGGGCGAAAAGTGGGCGTACTGGGTACTGTTAACTACCGTATGGGCGGGAAAGTGCTTTGCGCGGCCCCCAACACGACACCGGCGGCTATTCCTCTTTTCAACCTACTCGCACAAATGAAAGAGGACGGATGCCAAAATGTGGTAATGGAGGTCTCCTCCCACGCATTGGACCAACAGCGTGTTAAGCACATTTGGTACGATACGGCTGTTTTTACCAATTTACAACGCGACCATTTGGACTATCACCACACCTTTGAAAATTATTTTTTAGCCAAGCAAAAACTGTTTGAAAACTTGGCTGACCCCGCCAATCCAAAACCAAACCGCACCGCTATCATTAACGCGGATGACCCGTACAGCAAACGCTTGATAAATTTATTAAAGGGCCGCGTGAATGTGATTACGTTTGGGCTGGAAAAAGAAGCCGACTTGAAGGCCACAGACATTTGCGAAAGTTTGGAGGGAACCTCGTTTTATGTAAATGGGTCCCCGCTGCAAATCCGCTTATTGGGGCGGCACAATGTATATAATGCCTTGGCCGCTTACGCGGCGGCCCGCGCCAATGGGATAGACGAGGAAACCATTAGACTAGGCCTTGCCGCCTTGCCCGGTGTGCCGGGCCGTATGGAACGCATAGACGAAGGCCAAGACTTTTTTGCCTTTGTGGACTTTGCCTATACGGACGAATCATTAAACCGCGCTTTGGATACGGTGGCCCCTTTTAAAAAAGGGCGCACGGTTGTCGTCTTTGGCTGTGGCGGCCAGCGGGACCGCACCAAGCGTCCGTTAATGGGGCATACGGCTTGCACGCGCGCAGATTATGTTTTTTTAACAAACGACAACCCGCGTTGCGAAGAACCGAAAAAAATTTTTAACGATATTTTGCAAGGGATGAAAGGAGCCGGTAATTACGAATTGGTGCCTGACCGCGCCGAGGCTATCCGCCGGGCATTATCATCGGCACAAAAAAATGATATCGTAATTATTGCAGGGAAAGGGCACGAGGATTACCAAATTATCGGCACGAAAAAAAATCACTTTTCCGACCAGGAAACCGTCCGCGCCTTTTTGCACGGGAGAAAAAGAAATGTTTAAGAGAGAAAAATTATCCGGCAACCGCGCGGGTGTTTTAGGCTTGGGAAAAAGCGGGCGCGCCGTGGCCACCTTGCTTGCGAAAAACGGCTTTGACGTACTCATCAGCGAGGATGCCCCTATGGCACACGCGGAGGCTTTTGCGCTTCCCAAAGGGGTGCGCGTGGAAACAGGCGGGCACTCATCAGCCCTCTTTCAATGTAATTTTTGGATAAAAAGCCCAGGCATTTTTCCTAAATCCCCCGCTTTGTTGGAAGCCAAAAAACTGGGCATTCCCGTATTTAGCGAACTGGAAACCGCACTTGCCTTTATGCCCAAGGGGGTGCGTGTGTTTGCGGTAACAGGCACAAACGGAAAAACAACCACGACCGCGCTGCTGGGCGAAATTTTAAAACTGCAAGCCCAACGCGAAAATAAAGGACGCCAAGTGTTTGTGTGCGGCAATATCGGCAGTCCGGTTTCGCTCTGCGCGGGACAAGTAAAAAAAGGTGATGATGTAGTAATTGAAGTATCCAGTTACCAATTGGAGGACAGCACCTATTTCCGCCCGAATTTTGCCTGCATTTTAAACGTAACGCCAGACCATTTGGACCACCACGGCGGAATGAAGAACTACATCAAAGCCAAGGCCAAGGTGTTTAAAAACCAACGCACCGCCGATGTGTTGGTGGTAAACGGCGCCGATACCGTTTGTGTGGAACTGGTGGAAAAAGCAAAATCCAAGGTGTTGGCATTTTCCACACATCCCAAACATTTGCTCAAAACGGACGTGTTTTTTGACGGAGATGAACTGATTTTTAGCGAGGGACACCAAATCCGCCCCCCGCATTTAAAAGGGATTCACAATGTGGAAAATGCAATGGCAGCCGCGTTAATGGCTTTGTCTGCCGGCGTGTCCGCAAAAACAATTCAAACGGTATTTGATAAGTTTGAAGCCATGGAGCACCGCATTGAACAATTTGCGTACCACCGCGGCGTGGTGTATGTAAACGATTCCAAGGCCACCAATTTGGATTCCACCATTACAGCCCTTAAAAGTTTTGAAAAAACACAAAATCTGTGGCTGATTTTAGGCGGGCGAGATAAGGGAGCCTCTTACGAGGTATTACTCCCATATTTAAAAGATTATTGCAAGCGCGTCCTGATAATCGGTGAGGCAATGGATAAAATTGAACGGGAGTTGCACGGAGCCTTTCCGCTGATGCGCTGCGGCACTTTGGAAAAGGCGGTAGAAATGGCTATGTCCGGTGCGGCAAAGGGTGATGTGGTGTTGCTGTCGCCCGCGTGTTCCAGTTTTGACCAATTTAAGGATTTTGAACAGCGCGGAAAAATTTTCAAACGCTTGGTAGATGCACATATTTTTAAAGACCGTACCGCCAAAAAGAAATAAAAATCCGTTCAGCACAAAACCGTCAAAGTAAAAAATACCTTTCTTTGTTGCTTTGGCCTTGCTGGCAGAAGTCCTTGCGGCTTTAACCTTTCCCGACGGAAACACAAGGATTTTCTTTATTTAGGGCGGGTTATTTTGTATAATAAATAAGTAGTCAAACAGATTTATGCCCAGTTGGCGCAGCGCTAATCCCATAAGACCGTTCCCGCTATAAGGGAACGCGCCCACTAGGCAAGGCAGTAAAACCGTAACGAATTTAAGCCCAGTTGGCGCAGCGGTAGCGCGTTCCCTTGACATGGGAAAGGTCATAGGTTCAATCCCTATACTGGGCACCATTTAGAAACCACCCGAAAGGGTGGTTTTTTTGTGCCCATAAGCGGGCAATCTGCTTTGTCCGCGTTAGGGATTGAAAGCCGCAGCCTTATGCGAGTTTGAGCAAAACGAAAGGCGTAGCAGCAGCATAAACAAGCCCAAGCAAAACTTTCCTCGTCGCGCATATAATCATTACAAAAGAACCGCTCAAAGCCCACACATAAGTATTTTCGTTGCTTTACTGATACGAACCCCTACTCGCACTCAATAAACAAAATAAACGCATTTTAGGTGGTTTTAACGGGGCAACGCAAAATAATAAAAAGAAAAATTGCTTTTCCTGAAAAAAGGCCAAGGCAAGCAACCTAACAAACCTGGGGCAAAACCAACGCGATTGAATCCCCTGGGCTTATATCTGTGGGGCATTTTTCCCCTAATTGCCGTCAACGATAGGCATAAGAATATAAAACAAAAAACCCGCCGGCAGGCGGGTTCTATTAAGGGTAAATGGTGGACCTGACAAGGATCGAACTTGCGACCTCCTGCATGCCATGCAGGCGCTCTCCCAGCTGAGCTACAGGCCCTTAATGACTACATATTTATTATAACAATTTTTATCTTTGTGTGCAACTTTTTTTAAAACAGTAAAGGCCCCGAAGGGCCTTTACCAAAATTTACGTTTGATTTTTGTTTAGAACTCAAACGAAATGTTCACTTCACCGCCAAAACCTTCGCGTTTGCCCACTTGACCGTAAACAGTCAGTACGGAGTGCAAGGGCAAGAAAGTGTCCTGGTTGTGATAGGCCAACGAAATCTGGCCGCGGCCGCTCATACCTTTCATAGAGGCTTCACTGCTCTTAACATCTTCCACCGTAACGGTAGATTTGCCGTCCATTTCGTAAATCGCGCTTGCACCGATAGAAGGAATTACACCCTTCCAATCCACAAAGTTAAAGGCATAATCGCCGCCGAAGCGCAGGGCCATACTCTGCAAGGTATCAAACTTGATTTTCTGGTCCAAGTCGTCGGTAATGTCGTCGGAGGCTTTGCGCTTCCAGTTGAAGTTGGCATACAGGCTTAAATCTTCCAACGGGTTTTCCACAAAGCCCGCGCTGGCGCCGTAATACATTCCTTTGGTCTTAAAGGTGGATAAAAGTTCGGAGGATTCAAACTTGGCATCCACATAGCCGGCTTCCACCGTGGCTTCCAAGCGGCCCGTTTCGCTGTAACGCAAGGAGGTCATCAGCCCGCCGCCGAACACATTGGCATCTCCGGTAACTTTAATGGGGAAGGTTTTATAAGAACCGCCCGCATATTTAGCAAAAATACCCAAGGCCCAATCGTTCGTAAATTTCTTCCAGGCGCCCGCTTGGGTAAGGCCGGAATCTAAGTCAAAACCGCTGCCCGTTTCGTAACGGGTGTGGTGGTAACCGCCGTTAATAAAGGTATTCTGTTCGGTATCGCTCTTCCACAAATCGTTTAAAGTTTGGGTGAGCATTTCCGGGCCTTCGCTGATTAAGGCCAAACCGACGAGCGGCAACTGTCCGTACACTTCGGCATTGGCTTTATCCTTCGTGCTGGTAAGCGTCCAGAGAATTTCATTCCCGGTGCCTCTGGTAGGGGTCAAATCATAGGAATACACCCCCACTTTCTTTTGAGTTAACACAACACCACTATCCACCAAATTATACACGATATCACCTTCGCGAACACCAGTCAGGTCCGTAGAGGTAACGGTGGTAACAACCGTCTTGGAATCTTCCTTCATCGTGGATTTATCAAGCGTCATATTGGCAAAGACACCGAAGTCAAAATGCAGGTCGGTATTAAAGTCCGCGTTGATAGTCCACCAGTCGTTAAAGTTTTGGAACTGATCTTTGTTGGTAAATGTACCAATCGTGCGGTCAAAAACCAACTGGTTGGTGGAAAATTCGTAAAGACCGTTATTGCCACCGTAGATAACTGTGGTCGGGTCCAGTTCCACTTTGTTACGCAAAATAACGGTATTATTTTTGGTAAGCATATTTTGGTCTTTCAGTTCGGCACCATACACATAACCGCCATATACTTTACCGTTGAATTTGATGTTATCCAAAATAACCGTGTTGTTGGATGCGGAATACACATCATCAATTTGATCCGCTTCTTTCGGCTCTTGTGCTTCAGCAGCCGGGTCGGAAGAGGTGGTCTTAGTAACTAAACCCTCTTTCTTAACCGTGGTAATAACGCCGGAATCGTCTTTCGTTTGGTAATTTACTTCATTAATATAAGCCGAGAAACCACCAAACACATTGGCTTTTACGTCTTTTACAGAATCGCCACCCGCAAGAGAAACGGTGTTATTGTCGCTATTGGTCCCACCGATAGAAACTTTTTCCTCTTCCGGTGCTTCTTCTGTGGGCGTAGAATTTACTTTGCGGGTATAGGTCATACTCGCACCGCCGAAAATAGCCCCTTGGTCTTTTGGCATAGTCGCGGGTAACAATTTGTTAGCGGACAAATTGGTTAAATCCAACGTATCACCAAAAAATTTACCAGCATTATTTAACGTCAAGGCGGAATTGGTTACGTTTACTACGTTGCCGTTGGCGGTGCCGGCCAAGTTTACAGAACCGCCCAATTCGGTAAAAGTGGCGCTCATATTGTTCAGATTTAAGGTGTTTGAACCAACAGTAGCGCTCACAGGATTTTTATCAACATCTGTTGCTAAACCCATTTTTACCGCATAAATAGACGCCATATTCACGGTGGAGTTATCCAACGTCAAGGTATTGCCCTTGGCGTTTACGGAAAAATTGGTTACTGCCGCCGCCATGTTGGTTACGGTACTGTTATTTCTGACGATAACAGTGTTGTTGTCCACATTTACGACGGAAGCAGCACTATCCGCCACCCCGCGGCCCTTGTCAGCCCCTACTACGGAATCCACGGTAGAATGATCAATAACAACCGTATTGTTTTCGGCCGTAGCCGCTCCTCTGGCACCTGCCACCATACCACCCACCGTAGCATCTTTTACGAGTACATAGTTGCCGTTGGCTTTGGTGTCAATTACGTTGTCCGTTTTCACATCTTCTTCGGTCAAGCGTTCATCGGTAAACCCGCCGATAACGTCTCCCTGTATGGTCGCGCCGTTTGTAATAGAAACCGTATTGTTATTAGCCGAGCCCTTAGAAAATTTGGTATAACCGCCGTACACGTTTCCACCCAATACTGTTGTGGAAGTTGCTCCGGTAGGCGTAAAGGTATAAGAATTGACCGCTCCGCCACTAATAGAAACGGAGTTGTTGTTGGCAGACGCAGCGCCAAAGCGGTCCCCCGCCTGACGAATTAAGGCCACACCACCCATTACGTCTCTGCCCGTCAGGTTATTGCCCGTTATACTCACAGAGTTGTTAGTAACATTATTGTTGTACGCCGCACCGCCCGCCACATAGGCACCTTTGCGAGTGTCGTCCGACAAGACAGGGATTTCAAAGTTGTTTTCATTCCTATGCGTAACCGAGTGGTAAATCTCATTGGCGATAGCAGAATCACTAATACTAATATTTGCGCCATTTACGGTAAGGGACGCCCCGTTAATTTCTCCCGCATTTAAAGAGCCGGCCCCGACGATAGCCAACGGCTTATCCGGGTTATTTCCGACAATTTCACGAGAGTGGTCTTGTCCGTCCCAGTTGATTTGAATATTTTGGGCTGCCTGCACAAACAGGGGAGCAAACAACACAAAGAAAACTGCAACGAGAAACTTTCTCATTTATCCTCCAATTTGTATTATAAAAAAAGCAATATATCCCTATTATACAGAATTTAGGCCAAAAGGAAAGGTTTTTTTGTAAAAGAAGACCCTTATATAATAGGTAAAAGGTATAATAAGAGTATGTCCCGCTATACAGACGGAAAATATCTCCGGCAAAACCCCGGTTGGCACACGCAAGATGCAACGTGGAAACTGGCGCACGTTTTACAGGCCGTAAAAAAGGCCCGCTTATCCCCCCGCACAGTACTGGACGCGGGTTGTGGAGCGGGTGCACTCATTAACCATTGGGCGCACCACCGCCCGGATATGCACTTTACCGGGTGCGACATTTCCCCACAGGCCATTAGCATTGCCAAACAACACGCGCCTGCCAATGTAAATTTCTTTTGCGAAGCGTGGGCCAAAGGCTCGTTTGATACGGCCCTAGCCATAGATGTAGTGGAGCACATCCCGGATATGGAGCGTTTTTTGGAGGAACTGGCTCAAAAAGCCCCGGTGCTTATTTTGCATATTCCGTTGGATTTATCGTTCCGGACGCTCATCAAGCCTGAAATTGTAGAAGAAGAATATCAAACCGTGGGACATATCCATTTTTTTACAGCAAGGTATTTAAAAAGACTTTTAAAAAAGCGCGGTTGGCAGATTTTGCATTATCACTATACCAATAAATATGTAGAGCGACCGCCGCAACTGACCGGCCTAAAAAGCCGTATCGGTATGTGCATACGGTTGCTGGCACACTATTTACTGCCCAGAAGTTGGGCCGCGTTTTGGGTGGGCGGGTACAGCCTAATGCTGGTGGTTAAAACCAAGTAGTTATTCCTTATATAGCCCGCGCAAAAGTTTAATTTCCCTTTCATAGCCCGCCAAATCGTTGGGGGTTTCCAAACAAAACGGTAAATGCTTTAAGGTCGGGTGGTTAATTACACCCGCCAAAGTATCTAGGCCGATAGTGCCTTGGCCGATACAGGCGTGGCGGTCCTTATGCGCCCCCTGCGGGTTCAAACTATCGTTTAAGTGAACTGCTTTTAACAAGGGCAGGCCTATTTGCTTATCAAATTCCGCCAAAGTATCGTCTAAATGCACCAGGGAATAGCCGGCATCGTGTATGTGGCAGGTATCCATACATACCCCCAGCAGATGATTGAGTTTTACGCCGTCCAAAATCTTTTTTAACTCGTCAAAAGTCCGCCCGATTTCGCTCCCCTTGCCAGCCATAGTTTCCAAAAGCACCGTAGTATGCAGATTAGGCGTTAAAATTTCGTTTAGCGTTTCTACAATCAGTTCAATGCCTTTTTCTGCGCCTTGCCCGACGTGGCTGCCCGGGTGAAGATTATACAGGTTTCCCGGCACATATTCCATACGCTGCAAATCGTCTGCCAAGGTCTGGCGGGCAAATTCGCGCGTTTTGGGGTCAGCGGAAGCGGGGTTAAGCGTATAGGGTGCGTGCGCAATAACGGGTGCAAAATGCTTTTCCGCAAGCAATTTGCATAAGGCTGTGGCATCTTGCGGGTCTATCGGCTTGGCCTGGCTTCCGCGCGGGTTGCGCGTAAAGAATTGAAACGTATCCGCCCCGATAGACAATGCGGTTTCGCCCATTGCCTTAAAACCCTTGGAAGACGACAAATGGCACCCAATGTGTAACATATTATTTCCCTGCGTATTTGTGAATATCGGCTACCAGTTGCTCCACATCCTCCCGGCGGGTAGCCCAACTGGTGCAAATGCGTATCGCACTGCGGCGGTGGTCTAAACGCTTGGTGTGCGAAAACGCATACAACTCCTCTAACTGCTTGATAAGGTCATCTGGCATAATAGGAAATTGTTGGTTAGTGGGAGAGTCGTACAAAAACTCAAATCCGCATTCCGCACACGCTTGGCGGATAATCTGCGCCATTTCGTCAGCGTGTTTGGAAAGTTTAAAATACAGGCCGTCCTCAAATAAGGCTAAAAATTGAATGCCCAAAATACGCCCTTTGGCAAGCATCGCGCCTTTTTGCTTCATAAAATAGCGGAAATCCTTTTGGAGTTTGGGGTTTACAATTACCACCGCTTCCCCTAATAACGCGCCGATTTTCGTGCCGCCGATATAAAACACATCACAGCAAGCGGCTAAGTCCGCAAGCGTAACGTCGTTTCCGGGGGCTTCCAAACCATAGCCCAAACGCGCGCCGTCCGCAAACAAAAAGAGATTGTTCTCGTCGCACACGCGGCGGATAGCAGAAAGTTCCTCTTTGGAATACAGCGTACCGTATTCCGTAGGAAAGGAAATATAGACGAGTTTGGGCTGCGGAGCAAATTCCGGATTATCGTCCAACCAATGTTCCTTGCAACAGCGGGCAATTTGCTCCGCCGTTAATTTCCCGTTCTGCTCCGGCACCGTCAAAATACGGTGGCCCGTGGCCTCAATCGCGCCCGTTTCGTGCACGTTAATATGCCCGGAATCAGCGGAAATAACCGTTTGGTACGGACGCAGGCAAGCCGCAATAACCGTCAGGTTGGTTTGCGTTCCTCCTGCTAAAAAATGCACCTCGGCCTGGGGCGTTTGACACAGAGATTTAATTAAATCAGCCGCTTGGCGGCAATAAGTATCTTGCCCATAGCCGGGTGCTTGCTCTAAATTGGTTTGCGCCAACTTTTCCAAAATACGCGGGTGGGCGCCTTCACTGTAATCGCAGTTAAATCTAATCATAAAACCTCGCTTTACTACGGAGAGGGTTGAATTTCTTTTATTATATCTTTTTAGGCGAGTTTTCGCCCGCAGAAAAAACGTTTAGAAAAACGGGGTTTATAGAACCATCCCTCCGCCGGAAAGAAACGCACCGAGGCGCCGCCTTTTGCACAAATAAAAAACTCCCCGCAAAAAGCGGGGAGTAAAATTAATTTTGTTTGGCTTTTTGCAGCCGTTCGCGGTGGCGTTTGGCCTTCAAATCCGCGTGGCGCTTGCGGAAAACGTCCAATTTGGTGTAACGCACCATTAAGCAAAAGTCCACCAGCACCATTACAAAGTTAAGCACATAGAGCCAAAAGACCCAGTCAAAATTGTGCAAAATTTTATGAATCATCCCGCACACATAGGCAAATTCAATCGTTCCCATAAACAGGAAACTTTTGCCGGCGGCTGTTTTCGTGCGCAAGGAGCGCGAAATATTAAACGGCCACGCAAGACCGAAACCTAACATCATTAACGCTTCAAAAATACTCATAATAGCCTCCCACACAGCGCGGAGCGGGCCATGGATTGCGGGACGCGCTGTATTGCTACTTATATTTTACCATTTTAAGAAAGCGCAGTTTTGCGGGAGAGGTTTCTTTTTCATACAATAAGCATATGCGTTTTTATAAAGATAAAGTTTTTTGGTATGTTTTTACTGCGCTGGCCCTTGTAAAAGGGGCGGCATTGGCCGGGGTATTTTATTTTCACCCGCTGGGGGAGAAAATTTTAGCCTTTCCCGATTCGCTGACTTATGTATATCCGGCGCAAACGTGGCTGGAATACGGGCAAATGTGGGAAGCGGTAACCGCCGCGCCGATGCTGTTGCGCACACCGGGATACCCCTTCTTTTTGGCTGTTGTCCAAACACTTTTCCACAATATGACGTGGGCCGTAGTGTTAGTGCAAAACCTTTTGTCGCTGGCCCTGCTTATCCCCGTTTATATGACGGCAGAAAAATTAAACGGCAAGCACTCAGCCCGGGCGGCGGTTCTCTTTTGTGCGGCGAGCGTATTGTATTTTTCCCTATCGTTTGCGGTGCTGACGGAAATTTTATGTGCCTTTTTGCTATCTTGGTTTGTTTATTTTACGGTAAATTTTTTGCTGAAACCCGCCAGGCATAAACTTTTTTTAGCCGCACTTTTTTTATCAAGTGCCGTTTATGTGCGCCCGGCCGCATACTATTTTATGTTTGCAAGCACTATTATTTTGGTATGTTTTTCAGCCGCCAAATTGGTACGCTTTCCTGCGTGGAAAATTGCCGCATTTTTCTTTGCCCCCTTATTAATACTTGTCGGCGCGTGGCAAGTGAGAAATTCGGTTCAAACAGGCTTCGGCGGCTTTACGTCCGTGGGCGCGTATAATCTGTATATGTGGAACGAAGATTATCTGGCTCACAAATATAATTTGTCTGTTCCGCAAGCACACCAATTACTGGAAAATGCACTCCCGCCCGGTTTTAATTCTCTCCCCCCAACCGAACAAGTGCGGTTATATAAGGCTATGGCAAAGCCGCTTATACAAGAATCGTTTTTCTATAAACTTTCCCGCGCGCCTTTATGGGCTGTCAAAACACTTTTTGGGGCGAATTTCGTCCACTGTTCGCGCCTGCTGACCGGCGGAGCAATTCCCGAAGAAGAATTAGACGGGCAAATGCTCAATCACACAACAGCCTTGCACGGGAATTGGCTCAAAACTATCCCCCACAAACTACTGTTTTTATTAACGGCAGGAGAAGTTTTTCTACTGGTATTATGCGGGTCGGCCGGTTTTTTGCTGCTGTGGAAAACGCACCGCACGGAAACATTTTTCCTCCTCATATATTGCTTGTACTTTTGGGGTATCGGCTCGGTCTTTTTCGGGGCATATGCACGCTTCCGCGCTCCGTTTGAATTTGCACTGTGCATTACCGCCGGGGCGGCGGCAAATGCGCTCGTTCAATATACGAAAACCAAAATAAAATGATTACAGGCCGTGCGCCAAACTGTTTATTAAAAATGCGGGAAACTTCCGCTCCTGCATTTTTTTCTGCGTAGGGGCAAAATCATACGGCTGGCGGATAAAACGGAAAGTGTTTTTTTCGGTATCCCAAATGCTGAAAGAAGCGTGCGGATTTAAGTCGCGCGGTTTGCCCACAGAACCCGGATTTAACACATAGCGCATTTTGTCAGACAAATGCACGGTAGCATCTTCGCGCTTACATAAATAAATAACGCACGAGTTTTGCGTACCGCGAATATAAAAGGGCAAATGGGAGTGCCCCACAAAGCAGATTTTCCCCTGCCACTTGTCATAGGAGGCGCGGAATTGCGCGCAACTGGAAAAATATTCCTTTATCGGTTCGTTGGGCGTACCGTGCACAGCAGTAAAACCTTCCCCGCGGGCCACGGTAGGCAACGCAGTTAAATAGCGGATGGAATTTTCGCTTAAATGTTTTTTATTTTCATCCAGCGCAATTTTGGCATCGTAGTTAAACAACATCTCTAATTCGGGCTGCACAAAAACAGCATCGTGGTTGCCCAACACGCAGGCAAGTAAATTTAAAGAGGATATTTTCTTTACGCACTCCTCGGGGTCCGGTCCGTAACCGATAATATCCCCGCAGTAAATAAAATGATCTACGCCCTCTTGTTCGTAGCGGGCCAGACAGGCATTTAATGCTTCCAAATTACTGTGTACGTCCGAAAACACCCCTATTTTCATTATGCCTCCGCCAAGGCCTCAATGGCTTCCTTTTTTTGATCGGCTTCGGGGTTGCGCTCAGCCAAATTGACGGACATTACCTTTGACACCCCGCTTTCTTCCATCGTGATACCATAAAGCATACGGGCCGATTCCATCGTGCGTTTGTTGTGCGTTACCACGATAAACTGTGTGGTTTTGGCGAACTCTTTAATCAAGTTTACATAACGCTCCACATTGGCCTCGTCCAAGGCGGCGTCGGCTTCGTCCATAATACAGAACGGAGACGGATTGTGCGTAAAGAACGCAAACAGCAAGGACATAGCGGTAAGAGTTTTTTCCCCTCCGGACATAGAGGTTATATTGAGCAATTTTTTACCCGGAGGTTGGGCATAAATTTCAATACCCGTTTCCAAAAGATTGTCCGGCTGGGTAAGCACCAAATCGCACTCACCGCCGCGAAAAAGCGTTTGGTAAATATTTTTAAAGTGCATACGCACTTGTTCAAACGTATATTTAAAGTTTTCGCGCGTGGTTTGGTTAATTTTATTAATGGCGGACTTTAAATCTTTTTTTGCGCTTTCCAAGTCCGCTATTTGTGTACGCAGGAAAGTATTTCTTTCCGTAAGAGCATCATATTCTTCTGGTGCGGTCATATTGACAGCGCCCATATTTTCAATGCGCTTTCTCATCATTTTTACGCGCTCATAATCCACCGTTTTATCGCCGTAATTCAGTTGCGCTTCCTCGGGAGTAATATTCCAACTTTCAAACAAGTTATTTACCACCGTGGTCCGCTGGCGGCGCGCATTGGAAAGAGCATTTTCCAAATCGTTTCTTTTTATTGTCAGGTCGGACGATTCTTTTTTGCACGCATTTAAAACGGCCAATTTATCGCTGTAATCTTTTTTAAGCGTTTCCAAATCGGCGCGCATTTTATGTTCGTCAATTTCCAACTTGGCCAAGGTGTCGCGCTCGGTGGACAGTTTGGCCTGTGTGGAAAGTTTTTCTTCGGCTAAACTTTTCAGGCGCAAATTGGCCGACGCGATTTTTTGGTTGCGTTGACCCTCACTAGCGGTCAAACTGTTAAATTCATATTCCGTGGATTTTAAATCCAATTCCACATTGTTTTTTTTGATTTTTACTTCGTAGAGTTTCGCGCTTAATGCGTTGATTTCACTCTTTAATTTTTCGGCATTTTCGCGCAGCGTAATTTGAGATTTTTTTAATTCCTCTCCACGCGAAACGGCTTCTGCGTGGCGGTGTTTTAAATCTGCCAGATTTTGTTTAAGGGTTTCCACGTTCCGTTTGCGGTTGTCCACGCGCAAGGTAATTTCCTGCTTGCGCTGGGCTGCGCGGTTTAACGCATCTTGCGTAGCGCGCAGTTCGCGCTCTTTGTTGGCGCGTTCGTTCTGCACGGAGTTTAAAGCCAAAACGGCTTCCTGCGATTTGATGCGCAAATTTTTTAAATTTTCTTCCGCCTTGGACAGCATTTCATAATTGGCAATAATTTCCTTGGAGACGGAATCCTCCTCCGCCGCCTTGGCCGCCATTTCGCCACGGACGGTTTCTTCCTCGCCCCAATAGGCTTCCGGCGCACGAATTCCTTCCGCACCTCCACCAATAAAAAATCCGCCTTTTACAGTCCCGTCCCCGTACGAATAACCGCCGATGATAAAGTTGATTAAATTTTCTAGTTCCGACTGGTATTTTAATTGTTTTTTAAGTGCATTTTCTGCCGGGGTTTCCGGGGTGGCAGGCACTTGGTTTAAAACAATAAATTTAGCTCGGGCCTTACCGTGCTGTTTTAAAAGGGATAAAGCCTGTTCCACCGTTTGCACGTTCTCGCACAGAACGGCATCTAAATACTTGCCGAAGGCTTCCTCCACCGCTACACCTAACGCAGCGGGGTATTTTAAGGCTTTTCTTAATGTCCCCTTAACTCCGGAAAGGCCACTTTCGGCCACCGCTTTGGCTCCCACCCAGTACGGGTCATTTTTGCCCTGGGTTTGAATCATCTCCAATTTGGCGGAAAGAGCGGCACGCGCGGATTTTACGACAGAAAGTTTTTCATTTAAGGCAGAACGGAGTCCCTGCAATTTCCGTACATTTTCCTCTCCGTTTACAATGGCTTCGCGCGCTTGGTTGGCTTCGGTTTGTTTGGTTTGTACGCGGGCCGAAATTTCCTGCAAACTTTTTTGGATTCCCGCCAAGCCTGCCTGTTGGGCTTGGCTCGTTTTTTCGGCAGAAATTAAATCTTCATTTTCGCGTTGCATAGAGGACTCTTCCAAAGAAATCCGGTTTTCGGCCTCCATTTGTTTTTGTACCAGCGACATTAATTCGCCGGACGAACGCTGCAACTGCGCTTCCGCCGCACGCAAATCATTTTCCATTTTTTGCGCCTGGGCTGTTTGTTCGTTGTAATGGGCCTGCAAGGGGGTTAACTCTGCGGAGACCACCGCCAACTGCTCTTTGAGTTGGGTAAGCGCAGGGACTAATTCCTGCAAGCGGTTTTGCCCGCGTTGGGCTTCCGCGCCCGAAGCGGCTACTTGTGCGGTTAATTCGTTAGTCAGGTTGTCGCAATTTTTAATAGCGCCTTCCAACAAACCGACTTGGTATTTGCTGGCAGAAATTTTTTCGTTAAATTCGGCGGCTTCTTTTTGCTTGTGCGTGAGATTCAAATCAAGCGCAGCCGCGGCCCCTTCCTGTGCGGAAATACGGGCTTCCAAATCTTCCAATTTTTTAACCACCGGGGCTAATTCGCCGGAGTGCTTGGCAATTAAGCCATCGGACTCTTTAATAGAACAGACGGAAATTGCAATTTCGCTTTCCTTTAATTCCTCGCGATACTTTTGGTACAAACGGGCCTTTTTGGCTTCGCTGTCCAATTTTTTAATTTGTTCATCAATCAGCGCAACCGTATCCGCCAAACGGGCCAAGTCTAAATCTACGCGTTCCAAGCGTTTAATGCACTCCTCGCGCTTGGCTTTATATTTAGAAACCCCCGCGACCTCTTCAAACATTTCCCGGCGCTGTTCGGCCGAGGCGGACAGGACGCTTTCTACGCCGCCCTGGTCAATAATGGCATATCCTTCTCCGCCGATACCCGTATCTAAAAACAAATCCCGGATATCGCGCAGGCGGCATTGGACTTTGTTTAAATAATATTCACTTTCGCCGGAGCGGAAAATTTTGCGCGTAACGGTAATTTCATTAAAATCAAGCGGCAACTGGCGCGAAGCGTTATCAAACACCATACTGACTTGGGCCATATTTAAAGGCGCACGCTTGGCCGTACCGTTAAAGATAATATCCACCATAGAAGCAGAGCGGAGGGACTTCCAACTCATCTCGCCGATGGCCCAACGCACGGAGTCAATCACGTTTGATTTTCCGCACCCGTTTGGTCCCACCACACAAGTAATGCCCGGTTCAAAGTCCAGGCGGGATTTGTCGGCAAAAGATTTAAAACCTTGGATTTCAATCGCTTTTAAATACATAACGTCCCCTATTGGCAGATATACTTTGATTATACCATTTCCCTATATAATATAGGCATTTTAGGAGGAAATTCAGCCCTACGCGTACGGCCTTTTCAACCGGCCGAGAGAGTGCCGACGAAAAAAACCCCTTGCAAAGTGTATATTTTTTTATTAGACTTTTTTCGTAAGACTGTTTTCCTTAAAAGGAGGATTATCCACTATGGCAGAAAAAGTACTTAAAGTCGGTATGGACCGCGAAGACGGCTTCCTCTACTACATTGACAAAGACGGCGATATTGCCCGCGTGCAAATGGCCAGAGGCGGCAAAAAAGGCGGTAAACCGAAAAAAGTTGAAAAATGCGGTATCAAAAAAGAAAAAGGATATCTCTATTTCTTAGATAAGAAAGGCGATATTTCCAGAGCAAAAATGGTAAACGCAAAATAAACTAATTTAAAACACCCCGCAGTTTTGCGGGGTGTTTCACAGACAAAGGCACTCGCGCACCACATACACTTTTTTCGCGCGAGGCTCTGCCAGACGCGAAGGGGCGCAACTCGCATTGTACGACATCACGCATTGCTCCAGCGTTTTGTGCCCCTTTATGATTTTTCAAAACGGCTTGCCAAAGGGAACGCCTTTTGCAAGTATGTTGCCAATTTAGCCCGGTCCTGCGGGCCACAATTTTCCGAATCGTTTAAACAGGCCAACCGCGGGCGGTACTTATTTATTTCCCGCTCAAAGTTTTGATATAACTCCCAGCAACATCCGTCCGAACAGCCCAGGCGCGACAACCGCCGTTTCTTCCAAACACCCAGGCCTTGCACCGCAGACAAACAGGCAAACAGATAAAAGTTCATATTGCTGTCTTGCAGGAAACGGCTATGCACCGTAGCGGACAACTCCTTTTCAAACAACGTCCAGCCCAAAGCAAGAGAATTTTTTAAATAAGCCGAAATATTATGCGTAGGCTCCAATGGGAAATGCAATCCCGGGAAAAAGTTATTCAGCCGTTCCCGGATAACCAACAGTTGTCTGCCGTAAGCCGTATCCTCGTATTTTTTATACGGATAAAAAGCATAGTAATTATTCACGCGGTTTTGCCTGGGGAAAAAATACTCCCTGGATACTGGGCGAAGCGCAAAAGTATCATCATTTGCCAGTAAAAAATGTTCGCTCAAACCGCCCCATTTTGTTACGGACATTTCTATTGCACACGAATTAAAAGTGGGCAACGCGGAAGCAGGCATAAATTCCGCGTGCGTCAAAATTTTCAAACGCGGATGATTCATGTTAAGCCATTTAGGAACTTGCCCGTTAGTTACCAACACTACACGCGTTACCCACGGGAGAAATTTTTCCACGCTACGCAGCACATAACGGAGTTCATCCGTCTGTACAAACCGCGCCGGGGCCACAGGGGAATCTGCCCACCTGTTACGCTCGCGAACAAAAGCCGGGTCGTTCCCGTTCACCCACAAGACAACAAAATCAACCGGATATTCCGCTGTCATCTGAAAATCTTGCTCCAAAAATAAACGCTCTTTCTCCCGCAAATTTTTACCAGTACAAAAAATATACGCCACCGCAAATAAGAAATCCCGCCGCACTGCCCCACACTTTCGCGTGCCGACTTAAACGCACGCAATAACAATTCTTGCTGTTCCAATCTTTTTTCCGCCGAAAATTTGCGGAAACGGCAAATGCCCCACACGGTGGCGCGCATCCACTCCTGCGCCGTTTGGCGGTTCCACTTTTGACGGCGGATTAAATCCGTTTTTAAGTCTGCCAAATTGAGCAACGCACCGACAGCCATATTATACGAATTGGCTGTAATGGCGGCCAAGTGGCCTTTGCGGTAGCAGTATAATTTTTCCGGCACCACCGCAATTTTTTTGGCATACAGATAAGCCAAAATAACCACGCAAAAATCTTCGGCTACCCGCCCCGTCCAAAATTCAAATTGGTGATTAACAAACCACTCGCGCAAAAACAATTTTCCCCACAACACAGAATCTTCGTACCCGCCGCGGAAACGCGCACCGTCGCCCGCCGCGCACAACCGGTAAAAACTGCTGTGGCAATGCTCCTGCAACCGCGGGAAACCGTTTTCCTCCACTTCGTGAAAAAAACATTTGCTGATTTCAGCCTGCTCCGTTTCGGCCGCGTGATACAATTTTTCCAAATAAGCGGGAAAAATAAAATCATCAGCATCTACAAATGCCAAATATTTGCCTTGCGCTTTTTTTACTAACTCGTTGCGTGCAGCCGCAATACCTTTATTGGGTTGCGTAACATAATGCAGGCGAGGGTCCTCTTTGGCTGCTTGGGCCAAAACAGCCAAGGACCCGTCGGTAGAGGCGGAGTCTATACAGATAATTTCAAAATCTGCAAAGGTCTGTTTGGCTAAACAAGACAAGCACAAGGGTAAATATTTTTCCGCGTTTAATACGGGAATCAGCACTGATATTTGGGGTTTCATAATTGCTCCTTTTAGTAACTTTCCCCGCGCGCCAAAAAGACGCGCGGGGCGGCGCGCGGGAAACTCTTGGCGGAGGTTTTTCCCACGCGTTTCAAATAAACGCCTTATAAACATAATAAAGAAGCAATCAAGGTAAGTGTAAGCAGGAAGCGGGCTTCTTTTAAGCCCGTGAGGAAACAAAAACGGCCGGTTGCCAGAGCCACATCACTAACCCGAAGCAAACAGCCGTAGCCCTTGCCATATAAAAATATGGCAAAGAGCATTCAACGCAATACAAGCGGGTAATTAGGCCGCTCGTATTGCGTTTAAAATACGGCTGTCTTTGGAGTGATGTGCGCCGTCTGAACGGCTCAACCTGTTCCACACAGGCTTCCAAAAACAGCATCAAATTGTGCCGGAACTGCCCGGCGGGCAAAAGAATCTTGCTTACTTATATCTTAACAAATTTATCCGCAAACGCAAGCCGGGGCTTGAAATTCCGTCTAAAATGCCTACACTACTAATATTAACCGACGTTCCCGGAGGCGCATCAAATAATTCTTCCGTTCGCGGGTACACCCGCCCTAACCAACAGATGTTTTTATTTCCGGCCGCTGCCGTTTGCGGTCCAATCGCCCTAACATATTTTGTGCAGTTGCGTATGTTCCCCGTACGCGTAATTGACAGCGGGGCTGATTAATGGTTTAATAACTCTACGGGGATACACTCGTAAAAGAATAACGGAGGGAATATGGATATTAAAATTACGGCCAAAAACATTAAATTGACTCCGGCCATCAAAGAATTTATCAACACGCGCGTAAGCAAGATTGAAAACTTTTTTGACAATATTGTTTCCGCCCAAGTGCTGATTTCGGTGGAAAAGAAAATCAACCAGCGCGCCGACATTGTGCTGCACACCGGGGCTAAAACCACCATTAACGCCAGCGCGGTGGAAGATAACCTCTACAAAGCCATTGATGCGGCGGCAGTAAAAGCCGAAGCACAGGCCAAAAAAATTAAAAATAAAGCCAAAGCCCGCAAAGTAACCAAAAAGTCGGTAAAAGAAGCGGATGTCAATCCGTTTGCCGAACACCTTATTTTGCCGCAGACGGATGTAAAATTCTCCGTCATTAAGCAGGTGGAAGTTTCGCCGATGAATCCGGAAGATGCCGCCTACGAAATGGAACGCCTGGGGTATTCCTTCTGGATGTTCTTGGACGAAGATTCCAAACAAATCAACTTAATCTTCAAGCGCCTGGACGGCACCTACGGGTTGATTAAACCGATTAAGAAGAAATAGCCTACACGGGGGCGGCTTTGGAATTTACCAAATCTATCACCGTAGCAGAACTGCTCCAAGTGGAAAGACTCCACTTGGAGTTGGTCTGCGGGAAACGGTATATCCACCGCGAAATCACACTCGGGCACGTCAACCGCCCGGGGCTGGCTCTTTGCGGTCATTTGGAAAGTTTCCGCCCCAATTCCGTGCAAGTGTTCGGGCGCAGCGAACACGCCTTCTGCCAAAAGGAAAACAAAACCCGCCTGCGTGCCAACATTTCCAAAATGTTGAGCGAAGGACAAGTGCCTTGCGTGATTACAACTGCGGGGCTGGACCCTTTGCCCGCCATAAGAAAGGCCTGCTTGGGTTCGGACGTGCCGGTGCTTAAAACGGATATGGAGTCCACCGCTTTTATTGCGGAATTTTCCCGTTTTTTGGACGAAAAATTATCACCCGTTACGCATATGCACGGCGTGCTTGTAGATGTAAGCGGCATCGGCGTACTTATCCGCGGAGATGCGGGTATCGGCAAAAGTGAGTGCGCGCTGGAACTGATTAAGCGCGGACATATTTTAGTGGCTGATGATGTAGTAGAAGTGCAGAAACGGTTTGGCCGTTTTCTGGTCGGCTCCTGCCCGACAATGTTAAAACATTATATGGAAGTACGGGGGCTGGGGATTTTGGACGTACCGCTTTTGTTTGGCGTAGGCTCTACGTTAGACGAAACCAATATTGATATGGAAGTGGTACTCACCTCCCCGAGCAAACAACCCATTGACCGGCTAGGAGTGGAGCAGAAAACGACTAATATTCTGGGGATAGAAGTGCCTTCGTTGGGGCTGCCCGTTACGCCGGGGCGAAACCTGGCCGTATTAATTGAAGTAGCCGCGCTCAACCAGCAACTTAAAAGCCAAGGCATTTTTTCCGCCAAAGAATTTAGCCAAAAAATCTTGGATAAAATGAAGAAGGGGACCAATGGCAAGTAATCAAAGACGGATTTTTATCATTACGGGTATGAGCGGAGCCGGCAAATCCCAGGCGCTGAAAATCTTTGGCGACTTTGGTTTTTATTGCGTGGACAATCTGCCGCTCGCCTTATTCAAAAACTTTACCGACTATTTAAAACAAAGCGGCGAACGCCGCGACGTAGCCTTGGGTATTGACGTGCGCGAGGGAGACCGCCTGCGCGAAATGCCAAAGATTTTAAACTCAATGGTAAAGGATGATTTTGTGGTAAAGGTCATCTTTTTAGATGCTTCGGAAGAGTGCCTGATACGCCGTTTTTCGGAAACCAAGCACCGCCACCCGATTCACAAAAAACTGGCCGCCGCCATCGCGCACGAACGCAAGGTGATGAGCCCCATCCGCACAATGGCCGACAAAGTGATAGATACCTCCGACCTGAAACTGGGCGAACTCAAAGAAAAACTTTCCGCCTTGCTGGGGCTTACGCGCGAGGGGGATATGCAAATTACCGTGGTATCGTTCGGCTTTAAAAACGGCATTTTAAAAGATTGCGATATTGTAATGGACGTACGCTTTTTACCCAACCCGTTCTATATTCCCGAACTGCGCGAAAAAACAGGCTTGGATAAAGAAGTGCAACAGTACATTATGTCCTTTAAGGAAAGCAAGGAATTTGCCGAAAAATTTGCAGACTTAATTAAATATTTGATACCTAAGTATATTAAAGAGGGAAAAAGTTATTTAACGATTGCCATGGGCTGTACGGGCGGCAAACACCGCAGCGTTTTTATGGCGCACGAACTGGCCCAACGGTTAACCAAAGCAGGGTTAAATGCTTCGGAATTTCATAGGGATATAGGACTTTAATTATGGTAAAAATTGTTTTAGTAACGCACGGGCACTTGGCCCAACAAATGTTAGAAACGGCCGGACAAATTATCGGCAAACCGTCTGATGACGGATTTGCCACTTTTGCCGTTACGACGGCCGCCTCGGTGGAAAAGGAAGCCGCCAAACTGCACGAACTGTTAAAATCGTGCGAGGACGGCGCCCTTATTTTGACCGATATTTTTGGCGGCAGTGCGACCAACATCTCGCTTACTGCCAGCAAAGATTTGCCCCAATGCTATGTCATTACGGGGTTAAATTTAAGTATGCTCCTAACCGCAATAAACAGCCGCAAAAAATTAAACGCAAAAGAGTTGGCAGAAAAAATTGAGGCCGACGGAAAGCGTGCGGTTATCAATGCAACGGAACTTTTGATTAAGGGGCTATAATGCCGATTATATTCGCACGGGTGGACGACCGCCTGATTCACGGCCAAATTGTACAGGCCTGGCTGCCGGAGTTAAACGTGGATGAGATTTTGATTCCTTGCTGCAAGGATTCTTCTCTCAACCGCGGGCTTCTGCGTTTAAGTCTGCCCTACGAATATGAACTGACTATTTTGGATACGCGCTCCTGCGCCCGGTATGCCGCCCAGTCCGACAGAAGAATCTTTTTGCTAATGGGCTCTTTAAAGGAGTTTACGGATTTGATTAAAGACGGCCTGCAAATTAAATCTATTAACATTGGCGGGATGCACTTTAAGGACGGCGCGCAAAAATTAGACGATAATGTGTTTTTGGACGCAAACGATAAACAATTTTTAAAACTGATACGGGATTTGGGTATCCAAATAGAAACGCGCGCCGTACCCTCGTCCGCGTCCGTATCGGTAAGCGAGGTCTTAAAATGACCCCGGAAATTTTTGCCCTCTGCGTAAGTGCCGCCTTATTGGAATTGGATACCACTTATGCGTTCCAGTTGACCCTTTCGCGCGGAATTATTGCGGGGCCGCTACTCTCCCTTTGGACGGGCGATTTAATGGCAGGCATACAGGTTGGTGTTTTTACCGAACTGTTATTTTCGGACGTAAACCCGTTAGGCGGCATTTTACCCCCCAGCGCAGTGGTATGTTCTGCGGTTACGCTGGCGCTGCACGCAATGGGCATTGAACTTTATTTTGCGTTCTTTTTTGGCGTAGTGGGTGCGATTGCATTTTCTATGGCTGAAAAATTTATGCGCAAGAACCGCTTTAAATGGCTGATTTTTTGGGAACGGCGCGTAATGCAACAGCCCGGACAAATCAACCACGCGATTTTGTCCGCTATTGCCAATGCTTTTTTAAGCAACTTTATTTTGATTTTTCTGTTTACTTGGTTGTGCGGCAAAGGGTTTGTATGGCTCCTGCCGTTTATCCCGGCACAAGCGCATTTTGCGTGCCGGTTTGCCTATATGGCGGTTCCGTGGATTGGGCTGGCTACTTTGGTGCCCGCTTTCCGCTTAAAAACGAGGTAACGTATGAAATTTTCCATTCAACTCAGTTTATTTCTGCGCTCTTTCTTTTTGCAAGCGGGCTGGAACTATATGAAATACCAAAATTTAGGGCTTACTTTTACTATGCTGCCGTTTTTAAAAAACGAATACAAAAACGATAAAGATGCCCTGCCCTCGGTATTACAGCGCTATTTGGAAAATTTCAACACACACCCCGTAATGGCTTCTTTTTGCCTGGGAGCGCTTGCCAAGCAAGAAGAACAGATTGCACACGCGCAATCGCTATCCGACTTTAAAAGCAAAATAAACGAATGGAACGGCATCCACCGCAGTTTATCCATTACCACGGCTTCTATCGGCGACCGTTTGTTTTGGGGCACATTAAAGCCGCTTACACTGCTTCTCGCTCTTTTTATTTGGCTGGCATTAGGCGTGAACTTTTTTGAGTTGGAATACGGTATTAAAATTCCGCTTTTTTATGCTTTTGGTGCCGGTGCGACGGCCTTTGTAACTTTCAACGCAGTAGCCCTATTTGTTAAATGGCAAGGTTTAAAAATCAGTTATACTGCCAAGGAAAATTCCTGTTTTGGTCTGACGCGGTTTGACTGGAACAAAACCATCTACAACGCAAAACGCATCGGCATTGTCCTGGCGGTGGGGATGATTTTGTTCGGCGTATATTATTATTTAAAAGACTTTGCCGAAGTGGATGTGCATTTTGTTACGCGGGCCGTGATTGTGCTGTTTTTTATTATGGTCAGTTTTATTACCCGCAAACTGCGCATCCCGAATATGTATTTGTATTTAGCGGCGGTAGCCGTGTTTAACATTGTTTGTTATTTGTAATATGGGGGATTTGTGATACAACAGGACATAAAAATCATTAACCGGTTGGGCTTGCACACGCGCCCGGCCGCACTGCTGGCGCAGACGGCGGCCAATTTTGCGTGCGATATCCAACTGTCCAAAGACGGGGTAAACGTCAACGCAAAAAGCATTATGGGGTTAATGATGTTGGCGGCGGAGTTTGGTTCCTTTGTAACGCTAACGACAAATGGTTCAGACGAAAAAGAAGCCTTTGATACCATCAAAAATTTGTTTGACAATAAATTTAACGAAGAATTTTAAGGAGAAAACTGTATGCTAGTGCTAAAAGGCATTGCCGCCAGCCCGGGTGTGGCTATTGGTCCGGCGGTATTATTGCCCGGAGATAATTTTGCGGTGTCGCGGCAGTATATTGAACCTGCCGAAGTAAAAACAGAACTGCAAAAAATGCTTCACGCTATGCAAAAAACATTGGACGAGTTGGACTCGTGCGAAAAGAAAGTTCTCTCCACCTTAGGGGCGGAATATGCTAATTTAATGTCCACCCACAAACTGATTTTGCAGGATCCGGCGTTAAAAGATTCCGTTGCCAAGAAAATCCGTACAGAACACCTCTCCGCCCAGGCCGCGCTTTTTCTGACTTTGCAAGAGTTAGCCTCCGCCTTTGATAAAATAGAGGACCCGTTTTTTAAAGAACGCCGGAACGATATCTTTGACGTAGGTAAGCGTTTAGTAAACAATTTAGAGGGCGGAAAGCGTGAATTTTTGGCCTCCATCAATAAGCCCTCCTTGCTCGTGGCGCACAATTTGTACCCGTCAGACACCATCAACTTACAGGAAAACCAGGTGATCGGCTTTTGTACCGACGTCGGCGGGAAGACAAGCCACACCGCACTTTTGGCACAAAGTTTAAACTTACCCGCTGTGGTCGGGCTGTCAACCGCTTCCAAAGATGTAAAAAATGGCGACACCCTGATTATTGACGGGGAAAACGGCCTTTTGGTTATCAATCCGGACCGCTACACACTAGCCAATTACCGCAAAATCCAACGCGAAATAAAAAAGACAGATGCGCTTTTAAAAACCATTAACCACCTGCCTGTTATCACGCAGGACGGACGCGGGGTAAAACTCTACGTTAATTACGACCCGCGCACCGATAACAAAGAAAACAAGCGTTTAATTACCGACGGTTTAGGTCTGTTACGCACGGAATTTTTGTATATGAATACACCCACGCCGCCTACCGAGGACGACCAATACCGTATGTATTTGGCCGTTTTAAAACGCTTTGATATGCGCCCTACGGCTATCCGGCTGGCGGACCTGGGCGCGGATAAAATGCCCGATTTTCCGTTAGATGAATTTGATAAAGACGCCAACCCCTTTATGGGCTGCCGCGGAATCCGTTTATTTTTAAAGAACCCGGAGTTGCTTTATACACAGTTGCGCGCTATTGTACGAACGGCCTGCGAAGTGCCGGCGCAAGTAAAAATAATGATTCCAATGGTCTCTACGGTAGAGGAGGTCCGCCACGTCCGCAAAGCCTTTAACGAGGTATTAAAAGAGTTGGAATCTAAAGGCAAAAAACCTTTAAACCGAGTGGCCTTGGGCGCAATGATTGAGGTCCCCGCAGCGGCAATTGCCTTGGATGGAATGATTGGGGAACTGGATTTTATTTCCATTGGCACTAATGACTTGATACAATATCTAATAGCGGTGGACCGCGTGAACCAGGAAGTCGCCCATATGTACGACCCCTGCCACCCCGCCGTGGCGCGTACGATAAACCAAATTATCCAAACCGCCCACAAACGTAACAAACGGGTTTGCATCTGCGGAGAAATTGCCGCCGATTCCCGTATGTTGCCTGTATTATTGGGCCTGGGGGTAGATGCTCTTTCCGTCACGCCGCGTATGTATCTGCGCGTAAAAAACAACATACGCAATTTAAATTTTGAAAACTGTTCCGATTTGGCCCAAGCCGCCCTGTTAATGGGCAGTTCGGCTGAAATCCGGCAATTAATTGATAATAACAAAAATGAAGATTCGTAACTTTTCTATCGTGGCCCATATTGACCACGGCAAAACAACCCTATCCGACCGCATTTTGGAGGATACCGGCACCGTGCCGAAGCGTAAAATGCAAGCCCAACTGCTAGACGGTATGGACTTGGAACGCGAGCGCGGGATTACCATTAAAGCAAAAGCGGTACGCATTTTATACAAAGATTATATTTTAAATCTTATTGACACCCCCGGTCACGTAGATTTTTCCTATGAGGTCGCCCGCTCTCTGCGCGCCTGTGAGGGAGTGTTACTGTTGGTAGATGCTTCGCAAGGGGTGGAAGCGCAGACCGTGGCACACGCGCATTTGGCGCAAAGTTTGGGGCTAAAAATTATCCCGGTAATGAACAAGGTGGACTTGTCCCAATCGGATGCGGACGCCTCAGAAGAACAATTATGGGATATTTTAAAAGAGCCGATTGAAGCCGAGCGCGTCAGTGCAAAAACAGGTATGGGGATAGAACACCTGTTGGACCGTATTATTACCGATATTCCCGCTCCGCAAGGCGACCCGAACGATCCCTTGCGCGCACTTATTTTTGACTCGTATTACGACCCGTTCCGCGGTGTAATTATGTATGTGCGCATTGTGGACGGAACCGTCAAGCCGGGCCAAATTATCAAATTTATGTCCTCCGGCACTACCTATAAAATTGAAGAACTGGGCTATATGACGCCCAAGCAACTGCATAAAGACAAAGAACTTTCCGCAGGAGAAGTAGGCTATTTGGTAGCCGGCATTAAAGACATACACCAGGTAAAAGTGGGCGATACCGTTACATTAGCCGAACGCCCCGCAGACAAAGCACTCCCCGGCTATGCCGACGCCAAGCCTGTGGTGTTTGCCAGCATCTTCCCGGTGGAAACAACGGATTTTCCGCTCCTGCGTAAGGCACTTGAAAAACTAAATCTTTCCGACTCCTCCTTCCACTACCAGAGCGAAACTTCCAAGGCTTTGGGTTTTGGGTTCCGCTTGGGCTTTATGGGCATTTTGCACATTGAAATTGTAAAGGAGCGGTTGGAACGTGAATTTAATTTATCCCTGATTGCCACCAGCCCCAACGTGGTGTATCACGTTAAATTTACCCCGCGCAAATCGCACCCGCAGGAACTTTCTGCCCTGCCGGATGCGCCGGACGATCCGGGCTATAAAATCATTGATAATCCGGCCAATTTTCCCCCATACGGCGATATCATTGATATCAAAGAACCCGTCATCCACATTACTATCGTTACCCCGGTGGAATTTATGGACGGAGTGATGACTCTGCTGAAAGAAAAACGCGGTACCTTTATGAGTATGGACCATTTGTCCAACCAACGCGTAATCATCAAGTACGAAATGCCGATGGGTGAAATGGTTATAGACTTTTACAATAAGTTGAAATCCGTTTCCAAGGGCTACGCCTCCTTTGATTACGAGGTTGCCGGCTTCCGCAGTTCCGATGTGGTATTAATGGAAATTCTGCTCCACGGTACGGCGGTAGATGCGCTCTCCGTCGTGGTACACAAAGATAAAGCCGCAACTATGGGCCGTGCGCTGTGTGCGAAGTTAAAAGAACTTATCGGCCGCCAGCAATTTGAAGTTGCCGTGCAGGCTGCTATCAACGGGAAAGTGATTGCCCGCGAGACGATTCCCGCCTTCCGCAAAGACGTTATCGCCAAGTGTTACGGCGGCGATATTTCCCGCAAACGCAAATTGTTGGAAAAACAGAAGGAAGGTAAAAAGCGTATGAAGTCTATCGGCAGTTTGAATATTCCGCAAGAAGCCTTTGTGGCTATGCTGAAAATTGACGAAGAATAGGCCTTCCAGGCCGCACCTTGCAGGCCGCCAATTAGCCGCACTCTTTTGATTGGTGGAGCAATACTGTTTTTGCGGTGTCGCACTCTTCTATAAAAAGCATTACGGGCTGGGGCCTTCCAGGCCGCACCTTGCAGTCCGCCGATTAGCCGCACGCTTACGATTACTCGGGCGACACCTTTTTGTAGTGTCGCCTTGTTTTTCTGCACCTGATTAGGACTTTACACGAATAAAGCCGCCTAATTTGCTAAAATAATACATATGATTTTAGAAGGACGCACCTTAGCCGCTCAAATCCGCCAGCCCTTACCCCAAAGGGCCGAAGTTGCGCGCCAAAAATTAGGCCGTCCGGTATGTTTGCGGGCGATTGGCTCCACCGAAGATTACGGGGCGTATGTGTACCTGAAAAAAGAGGTCGCCGCCGCCCAAGAATTAGGTGTAGATACAAAAGTTTTTGAGGTAGATAACCAAACCCCGGCAGCAGAGTTTTTAGCCTTGGTCAAAAATTTATCTGCCGATAAAAATGTAGATGCGATTTTAATTCCGCGTCCGCTTCCCGCGCATTTGGCCGCCACCCCCTATGCCGATTTATTGGCCCCGCAAAAAGATATTGACGGTATGTCCAACATCAACGCGGGAAATTTGTTTCTGTGCAAAACGTGGCCGGAAATTTTAGCCTTAAAAGGCTTTGCCCCGTGTACGGCTATGGCGGTTATCCGCTTGCTGGAATATCATCAAATTCCCTTGGCGGGGGCCGAAGCGGCTGTCATTGGGCGTTCCAGTACGGTGGGCAGACCGCTGGCGCATTTGCTCACTTGCAAAAATGCAACCGTAAAAATTTGCCACACCAAAACCGATTTGCCGCGCGCCCTAAAAGATGCTGATTTAGTCTGCTCCGCCGCAGGCAAACCCGGCCTGTTGCAGGCAGATTGGCTACGCCCCAGAGCGGTGGTCATTGACATTTCAACCAACTGGGCAGACGGCCGCTTGTGCGGAGATGCCAGCCCGGCGCAGTTGGAAGCACACGGGGTATCCTACTCGCCGGTTCCCGGCGGGGTCGGCCCGGTAACGCTTGCAGTTTTACTGGAAAACATTGTACTATCTGGGGAAAGGAAAATTTAAGGAGACTATATGAAAAAACTTTCTATTTGTCTGATTTTTGTTTTGTGTGCGGGCCTTATGGCGGCGTGCAACACCAACCAAAAAAAGAAGGAAAAATACAACCGTAAAATTTATTTGACGGAAGAAGATTATATGGAAGATTTATCCCAGGAAGCGGGCAAGGAACGCCGCGAAACCGCCCCGAACATTGAGTCCGAATATATCTTTAATGTCGGGCCGGAGCAAGATAAAACCATTTATTTCTTTGACGACCGCCAACAGCCCAAGGTTCCGGGCCAACCCAGCGCGGCGGACTACAAAAAGGAAAAACGCTTGTGGAACAAACCCAAACGCTACACGCCCGAAGAGTATTACGGTATGCAAGGCTCGGCGGAAACCTCCACCGAGGACACGAGCAACTCCTACGGCTACGATTATTAAAATTAGGCTTATGCAAAAACCGCCCCGAAAAAACGGGGCGGTTTTTTAAGGCAGAAAAAAGCCAACAGCCTGCTTAAATTTTACAGAGTATTATTTGTTTCAAACGCCCCAATGCAATCGGTAAAAATGCCGTCTGCGCCCGCCTCCGCCAAACAGGTGGCAAGCAGCGGGTCGTTTACCGTATATAAGTAAACTTTCAGGCCGTTTTCGTGGCACGCGTGGGCAATTTGCGGGGTAAAGCGAGTATAATTCATATGTACGCTTTCCGCTCCCAGCGCAAGGGCCTTGGAAACGTCAAAAAACCGTGTCAACAGGCCGATACGCGCGTTTTTATCCAGTTTACGCAACCGTACTAGGGTGTTATAATCAAAGCTGGAAAACAGCGTTTTTGGCAAAATATCCGGTGCCACCTGGCACAGACACGATAGCACAGCGGTTTCCAACCCGGGGTAGCGGTTATTATCGTTTTTAAGTTCAATATTCAGGCACGAGAGTTGCGGGCGCACCACAGGCAAAACCTCTTGCAACTGCGGTACAAAAACACTTTCTTTGGTTAGCCGGTTTATCAGCGGATATTTTTTAAGGTCCGCCACGGTCAATGCTCCCAACAAGACATCTTCTCCCGCGGTGGAGAGTAAAGAATAATCGTGGTGAACAAGCAAGGCGCCGTCTTTTGACAAATGCACGTCCAACTCGTAGCGGGTGGCGCCGAGTTCCCGCGCACGGGAAAAAGCGGATAAAGTATTTTGAACGCGCTCTTGTGACGCGCCGCGATGCGCAAAATAAATCATACTTGTAGTGTAAAAAATACGGGGATTTTATGCAAGAGAGATTAAAAAAGCCCCTCCGTTTTTAGCGGAAGGGCTAAAAATTACACTTCACTTTTAATTATTGGCTACGCAAGTAAGCACTTTGCCTGTGCCGGAGGCATTGTTACAAGATTTTCCACAGGCCCCGCCAGAATAATTATAAGTTCCGTTGGAACATCCATTATGAGACATAGAAATCAAACATTTATAAGAACAAGAAGAATCTCCTGTCTTACAATTGTTATCACAAATTGATTGATAATCAGAACCATAACAATCAGGCATAGAACCCCCAGAATACCGATACATTTTTCCCCCTATCAAAGTTCCATTTTTCCACCACAAATACCGCGCAGCCGCCGTGTCAGCTTTAGGAGACAGTTCCAAATATCCCCCTTTATAAAACTCAAAAGAATTGATACGTATACCAGTACAGGCTGTACAACACCCTTGCGAGGCATTAAAATCCCACCCATGATAGCAATGATTTGGGTTGGCCCCAGCCGTACCGCACTTTTTTCTTCCGTCGAAATCACCAGGACAATAGTGGCAATTTACCAACACTCCGACATTAATTACTTCTGGTTTAAACGTACCTAAACAAACCCCGTTTTGGAGAACCATCTTGCTGGGACAAGTACACTCACAGGAAGAACTATCCCAAGAGCCTTTGCTATTCACGCAAGCGGACTCGCCGGAATTATCACACCCGGGCGTTTTGCTTTTAAGCAAAAATGAGGTATAGGTTTTGCCATTTTCCTTTTTACTGCCCGCCGAATCATAGTCGTTTTGATAGCGGTTATCCCACCAAAGTTCCTGCCCCAAGTTTGCCGCGTTCTGCTCGCTTTTATTTATTTTGGCGGTGCCGGAAATATCCATATTATCTGTTTTTCCACCCATTACGGATATGTCGTCCCCGTAAATAGTATTTGTTACTTTGCTCTTATGGAAATTCGTATCTTTAAAAGTAACATCATTCGCCATAATGCGCCCAGCCGTTACCGTCCCGCCGTTTTCTATGCTCAGGTTTTCTCCTAAACGGTATTCGGGTGTATTGGTGCTACCCAACGTTGTTCCGTTTTGGATATCTATTTGTTTTAAATACGCACCCGCCCCTTTGATGATAATATCCCCTACGCCAGAGCGCGTATTACAAAAGTTAAGATACCCACTGCTACTATCCCCATCTTTCCCCACACGCGTAACGTGTGTAGGATCTGCCGCGTCCAAGCGGGCAAAGTTACCCACCGGGGCGGACATTGTGGTTACAAACTGCATCTGTTCCGCACTGACGGATGTAAATAACAGCATACAGGCGGAGATAAGTGTGATTTTTTTCATTTTTAACCCTCTTTTAAAGGCTTAAAACAGTCATTTATATGTATTTTTTTACGGAAGGCACATATGGAGTGTATCCGTTCTTCAATATCTAAATTTTAACAAAAAGAAAAAATAAACACAACCCTTGAACAGTAAACAGCAAAAACAACATTTTTTCCGTCACCCTGAATTTCCGCTCTTGCCAATCAGGCGGCACCCTGCGGGCGGCAGTTTAGCCTGTTCTCCATTTTAATAACAACAAAAAGCCCCAGCGAAAACCGGGGCGGTAAAAACAAAGAGTCAAACAGATGTTATTTGATTTCGGAAGTACAATGCGGGCAGCGGGTGGCTTCCAGCGGAATTTCCGAGCAGCAGAACGGACACTTTTTGGTGGCGGGAGCGGCAGCCGGTTCTTCCGTCTTTTTCAAATTATCCAATTTGTTAATCAGTTTAATCAGCAGGAAAATACAAAAGGCCACAATCAAGAAACTGATTACCGCGTTTAAAAAGTTACCCACATTAAGCGTGGTCGCCCCGGCGGCTTGGGCCGCAGACAAAGAGGCGTACGGAGCAGGCACTTGGGCACCGTCTTTAATGACGATAAACCAGTTGGAAAAATCTACCTTGCCCATTAAAAGCCCCAAAGGCGGCATCATCACATCAGCCACCATAGAGTTGACAATTTTGGTAAACGCGCCGCCAATGATGATACCGACAGCCATATCAATCACGTTGCCGCGCATTACGAATTTTTTAAATTCGCCTAGCATATTCTTAATCATTGTTTCTCCTTATTTTATTAGTTTCGCCGCTTTAAAAAGCGGTGTAAACAAATCGTTTTCTATCGGGTATTTTATTTCCTGCGGGGCTGTTTGGTCCACAAATTCCACAGGAGCCTGCTCCACCACGCACAAGGGACGCCGCTCGTCGGCCTCGCCCATCGTCAGCGCACAAGCCGCCGCCAAGGAATCAGCCATATTTACCAGTGTAACGTCTAACTTTTTACCAAAAATATCGGGCTTTCCGCGTAAATCTTTTACACCCTTAAACCCGCTGTATGATACGGCCGCGCCGATAACCCCCGCCCGCAAGGGCAAAATCATACTGTCCGTAATAATTACGCCTAAATGCTGCACGTTCCACGCTTTTTTTAATGCTGCGCGCAGTTCGTCCGCACAAGCATACAAATCACGCGGCAAAAGCAACAGTTTTCCGTCTGCGTTGGACTCATCAATCCCGGCATTGGTCATAATCATACCGCTCTTTAAGGTCAGCCACGCAAGCGGCGTTTTTAAAGCGGCGTCGCTTTCCTGCCGGATTAATTTTTCTTTCTGTTCCCGGCTTTCGTACGGCACGGAAAGGCCCTTCCACAAACAAACGAGTTTAGACGAAACGGTCAGCACCGTTTTATCCGCCGCCGATGGAATATGATGCACAACAAAGGCGGGCAAATCCGCTGATTCTTTAAAAATATCAGTTTGTACAGGACTAATCTTCATTCGTCAAACGGGGCCACAAAACTATAAAAAACTTCATTGGCTAAAAACAGCCCCTCTATGGTTAATTTTACCTTTTTTTCTGACCGCTCCAAAAGTCCGTTTTGAATATGTTTTTCAATTTCCTGGCCGAAAAGTTGCTCCTGCAACGGTGTCAATTCTATCCCGTCCAGCAGCCGCAGACCCAACATTAAATTTTCGCCTTCGTGTTCCTTGCCTTCCAATTTTTCACGATATACCACCGGGCTTTGGCCTGCGTTTATTCGGGCAATAAAATCGGTAATATCGTCCGTATTTTGGCTGCGCACTCCGCCTAAATAACTGGCGGCCCCGCTGCCTAGCCCCAAGTATTCGCAGTTGTGCCAATAAGAGGTGTTATGCTTGGCTTCCCGACTGGGCAAGGCAAAGTTGGAAATTTCGTAATGATGATATCCTGCGGCTTGTAAATAGGAGTGTGTGTCTTCCAGCATTTGGCGCATTAACATTTGGTCGCACACGATTCCTCGTTCAAAAAAGGGGGTGCCCTCTTCTATTTGCAAACCGTAAACGGATAAATGCTCCGGGCGCAAGGCGGTTAATTTTTTTAACCCGTCCAAAAAACTTTGCAAACTTTGCCCCGGCACACCGGCTATCAAATCCACATTAATATTATCAAATCCGGCCTGGCGCGCGGCCTGATAAGCCGACAAAAAAGTTTGTACGGTATGCACGCGCCCCAAGGTTTTCAGTTCCGTATCGCTAAAACTTTGAAGCCCCATACTGATACGGCTAAACCCCGCACGCTTTAAAACAGACAACTTTTCCGCGGTTAAACTTTCCGGGTTGGCCTCTATGGTGCTTTCTTCAAAGGTGGAAATAGGGCAAAAATGGCGGGCAATCAGGCCGCACAACTCTTCCAACTGGCCAGCAGTTAGCAAACTGGGCGTTCCCCCGCCGACATACAACGTAGTGTATTTTCGCTCGGGAGATACGGCGGCAGATTTATCCAAGGCTTCCAAATAAGCAGAAATTAAATTTTCCCGTCCGGCAAAGGAGGCAAAATCGCAATAATTGCATTTTTGTTTGCAGAACGGAATATGTATATAAAGGCCGGTCGTCATTATTTTTTATTTTCGGCTTCGTGGTTTAAAAAGGCAAAAATAAACGGGTCCAAATCGCCGTCCATTACTGCGTTGATTTGGGAGGTTTCATACCCGCTACGCAAGTCCTTTACCAACTGATATGGCATAAACACATACGAGCGGATTTGGTGGCCCCAAGCAATTTCGCCTTTTTGGCCGTAGCGTTTTTCGGCTTCGCCGCGTTTTTTATCCATTTCCATTTCGTAGAGTTTGGCTTTCAGCATTTTCATAGCCGTTTGGCGGTTTTGCAACTGACTGCGCTCAATACGGCAGGAAACTACAATCCCGGTTGGAATATGCAAAAGGCGCACCGCAGATTCCACCTTGTTTACGTTTTGTCCGCCGTGGCCGCCCGCGCGGGAAGTTTCCAACTGAATATCCTTTTCCGGAATTTCAATATTAATATCCTCGTCAATATCCGGCAAGACATCACACGAAGCAAAAGAAGTATGGCGGCGGGCATTAGCGTCAAAGGGAGACACGCGCACCAAGCGGTGTACGCCGTTTTCCCCTTTTAAATAACCGTAAGCAAAGGGGCCTTCCACCATAGCGGAAAGTGTTTTGATGCCGGCTTCGTCGCCGGGCTGCGCATCCAAAACGGAAAATTTAAAGCCGTGCTGTTCGGCCCAGCGCGTGTACATACGCACCAACATTTGCGCCCAATCGCACGATTCTGTTCCCCCTGCCCCGGCGTGAATTGTCAAAATGGCATTGAGTTTATCGTTTGGGTCAGACAGGCGGATTTCACCCTCTTTTTTAGCCACCTGTTTTTCAGTTTCCTGCAACGAAACCGCCAAAGCGGCCAGTTCGTTTTGGTCCTGCATTTCTTTACACAGGTCAAACCAGGTTTTGCCGTCCTCCATTTTTTTATGGAGTGCGTAAAAAGTGTCAATAGAAGTTTTTAATAAATCAATTTGGCGGCTAACGTCCTTGGCCTTTTTGGTATCGTTCCAAAAGGCCGGGTCTGCCGACTGCGCCTGCAAGGCGGCCAGTTCCTGTTTTTTGCCGGGGATATCATCTATGGATTCTATCTTGGCCACACGGGCGGCCAAGTCGGCAATTGTTTGTTCCACATCTTTAAACTCAATATTATTCATAAGCGAAAACCATTGTTGAAATTAGCAGCGTAAAGAACAGCGCCGCGCACAGCCAGGCAAACCAGTCGCCAAACTGCGTATAAAAGTTTTGTCTGTCCCCTACCGCAAGAGGTACGGAGGCCGTTAAAATTTCCTGCGTAAACAAACCCGACTGTTTTTCAATGCGGCCAAACGGGTCAATATAAGCCGAAAAACCCGTGTTAGCGGCGCGGAGCACCGGGCGGCCTGTTTCCACCGCGCGCAGCACATTTACGGCTAAATGCTGATACGGCGCGGCTGTTTTAAAAAACCAAGCATCATTTGTTATGTTCACAAAAAATTTTGCCCCTTGGCGGTTTTGGGATAGCCACAACTGCGGAAAAATGCTTTCGTAGCAAATCGTTTCCCCCACGGACACCCCGGCAACATCCAACGGCTTTTGTTCGCGTGGGCCAGGCGTAAACGTCCCCAGTTCCCCCAATACTTCCACATTTTTAAAAGCCGAACGGACAAGGTTTTCCAGCGGGATATATTCCCCAAACGGCACGAGTTTTATTTTGCGGTAATTCTGCCACTCTGCTGCATTGGGCGGGAGCAAATAAGCCCCCACATATTGATTTGTTTCGTGCTCTACATTAGAGCCGATAAACTGGTACGCACCGGAGCGGGCGGCAATACCTTCAAACAAGCGGGTATATTTTTCCTCGGTCAGCGCACCGGGCACGGCACTTTCCGGCCAGACGGCGAGCATTAAATTTTTGCCTTCCAATTTTTTCCCCAACTGTTCCAGAGTATCGGTGATTTCAGCCTCGTACTGCGGACTCCATTTTTTGTACTGGTCTATATTAGGTTGAATAAGAGCGGTATTTAAACTTAAAAGCGGCTGGCGCATTTCGCCAAGCGGTTTAGCAGGCAACACCTTATGTCCGTAACCATACACGCAGGCAAACACCAAGGCCGCCGCCAACATATGGAGCACACCCTTTTTTACGCCAGGCTCGGCAAACGCCCACCCGACAGAGGCCCCCGCAAAGGCCACCACAAAACTAACACCATATACCCCTGTAAAAGAAGCCATTTGCAAAATTTCCGGCGCGTTCCATTGGGTATAACCCAACATAATCCACGGGAAACCTAAAAAGTAAAAGGCCACCGTCTGATGTACCCACTCCAAAGCCACTACCCCGCAAGCCACTAGTACAGGGAAAAATCCCCCGGTGCGTTTTAAAAAGTAACAGGCTCCGCCCAAAATGCCAAATTGCACTGCCAAAAGGCCGCTTAACCCCAACCAAGCCGCCACCGATAACCCCTGAGAAAGTCCTCCTCCGTGCAAACAGGTGTAATAAATCCAATACAAAATCCCCGCGTTAAACAAAAGGGCCGTCAGCCAACCATAAAAAAAGGAGGACCAAAATCCCTTAATTTTAGCCACTCCCCAAATAAACGGTGCCAAAGCAAACCAAGCCAGAAAATGCTGAGATTTGTTGGGATAACTTTGGTACATCAGCCAAGCCGTACCCAACAAACAGGCGAGCAAAAACACGAACCGAGCCGCGCCACAGAACACCGTTTTAACACGCACCCAGGCGGAAGATTTCTCCGCCTGGGCGTCTTGTTGTGAAATAGTTTCCCTAAACTCCCGCATATTCCTTAAAACCGTATCTTACACACATTTTCCACACATACGGCTTGTGCATTCGGGCTGCACTCTCTCTCTGTGGAGGGGGCTCTGTCCGGACAGGCCTTAGCCACCAGATTGGATTGCATTTTATTAAAGTCCAAGGTGTACTCGGCGTTAATAGCCGTTACGCCCGAAGGCCCCACCAAACAGCCGCACGGGTCCTTATCTACAATAATACAATCCTCGTCGGTTTGGCAGCGGTACATCCGGCGCACCTGCGCCTTGACGGCGGCAGCGGCGGCTTCCCGGTGCTGTTCCTCAGCCTTAACGTCCATTTCCTTAGAATTAAGCGCCGGTACATTAACCTCTATGGGCATATCCTTGCTGTATAATAACGGCAAGAGTGCAAGCACTCCTACGGCACAGCAAAGCAAAAGCAATTCTTTTATCTTATATTTCATAAATTGGCTCCACAGCATTTTTTGTATTTTTTACCACTTCCGCACGGGCACGGGTCGTTGCGCCCGATATGTTTGGGCGTTTGCTCCGTCTGATTGGCGGCGGCAGAAGCCTGCGCCTGTTGGGCCGGGGTCCGGCGGGGAGGCAGTTGCAAGCGGAAGATATAACTGACCATTAAGTCGCGCACGCGGTTTAACATAGCGGAATACAATTTATAGGATTCCTTTTGATATTCAATAAGCGGGTCCTTTTGAGCGTATCCGCGCAAACTAACGCTGTTTTGCAACTGGTCCAATTCGTACAGGTTTTGCTTCCAAGCGTTATCAATAATTTGCAGTAAAAGCATCCGTTCAATTTCCGCAAAGTTAACGCCTTGTTCGGCAAAGTACAGCACGCGGGCGTGATACAAATCCTTCACCTGTGCCATAATTTCATCCACCAACTGGTCGTGCGATTTGCGCCCGACATTTTCGGCAGTAAAGTGGAACTCGCCGGGAAAGAAATTGCGCAAACCGACGTTTAACGCTTCAAAATCACAGCGCTGCGGGTGGGAATAATTGTAGTATTGTTCAACCAATTCATCTACAATCTCTTCCATCATCTGCATTGTTTTATCGGTCATATCCGCGCCGTCTAAAATAGCGTTTCTTAAACCGTAAATAGCGGTGCGCTGCTGGTTCATTACTTTATCGTAATCCAACAGTTGTTTGCGGATATCAAAGTTGCGGCCTTCCACCATACGCTGCGCCCCTTCAATTTGACGCGTCATCAGACGCGATTCAATGGCTTCGCCCTCTTTCATACCCATTGTGCTGAGTACGGAAGCAATTTTGGTGGTATTGGCGAACAAGCGCATCAATTCGTCATCAAGCGAAATATAAAAGCGGGAACAGCCCGGGTCCCCCTGGCGGGCACAGCGGCCGCGTAACTGGTTATCAATGCGGCGCGATTCGTGGCGTTCGCTGCCGATAACGTGCAAGCCGCCCAATGCCACCACTTCGTCTTGTTCCTGCTTACTGGCCGGGTTACCGCCCAAAACAATATCCGTACCGCGGCCCGCCATATTGGTAGCAATCGTTACCGCCCCTTTGCGCCCTGCCTGGCTGATGATTTGGGCTTCCATTTCGTGATATTTGGCATTTAATACCTGGTGCGGAATCCCTTTGGCGCGGAGCATATGGCTCAACTTTTCGGATTTTTCAATAGAGCGCGTACCCACCAGCACCGGGGCACCCTTCTTCCACAAATCTTCGACCTCGTCCACAATGGCATTAAACTTTTCGCGCTCCGTCAAATACACCAAATCGGGGTAGTCAATGCGTTTAGAGGGACGGTTCGGGCGGATTTCCACCACGTCCAACTTGTAAATCTGCCAGAACTCGTTGGCTTCCGTCATTGCGGTACCCGTCATACCGGAAAGTTTTTTGTAGAGTTTAAAGAAATTCTGGAACGTAATGGTAGCCAAGGTCTGGTTTTCTTCTTTAATTTGCAGGCCTTCTTTGGCTTCTACCGCTTGGTGCAAGCCATCGCTCCACCGGCGGCCCGGCATTAAGCGGCCCGTAAATTCATCTACAATAATAACCTCGCCGTCTTTGACCACATAGTCCACGTCGCGTTCGTACAAGTGGTGCGCACGCAGGGCTTGGTTAATGTGGTGAACCCACTCGGACTCTACATCATTATATAGGTTGGACACATTTAAAAATTTTTCTGCTTTGGCAATACCCGTATCGGTCAACGTAGCGGTGTGGGCCTTTTCGTCAATAATAGCATCCACGCCTTCGTCCAAGTTAACGCCCTCATACTTGGCTTTAACTTCGTCCTTTTCCGTAATCATACGGATTTTTAAGGACGGAATTAAGCGGTTGACGATATAATATTTATCGGTGCTTTGTTCGGACGGACCGGAAATAATAAGCGGGGTGCGGGCTTCGTCAATCAAAATGGAGTCCACCTCGTCCACAATACAATAGTTCAGCGGTCGCAGAACACGGTCCTCCCGGCTAATTACCATATTGTCACGCAGATAATCAAACCCCAATTCGTTATTGGTTACATAAGTAATGTCCTTGGCGTACATTTCGCGGCGGCTGGCATTATCCATATCGTGGTTGATATAGCCCACGGTAAGACCCAAAAATTCGTGAATAGGCCCCATCCATTGGCGGTCGCGGCGGGCCAAATAGTCGTTAACCGTTACCACGTGCACCCCTTTTCCGGTAAGCGCGTTTAAATAAGAGGGCAACACGGCTACCAAGGTTTTACCTTCCCCGGTGCCCATTTCGGCAATTTTGCCTTGGTGCAATACAATACCGCCCAACATTTGTACATCATACGGACGCAGGCCGATTACTCTTTGCGCAGCCAAGCGCACCACGGCAAAAGCCTCGGGCAACAGTTGGTCCAAAGTTTCGCCCTGGGCCAAGCGGTCCTTAAACTCTTGGGTTTTGGCTTTTAATTGTTCGTCGGTTAAATGTTCAAATTCAGCGGTGAATTTGTTAGCATCATCTACATAGTGTTGAATTTTTTTAAGGTCGCGTTCGCTTTTGGTTCCAAAAATTTTATCAATTACAGTTCTAATCATATTACAAGTTTCCTTTCTTTAAAAATAGTATAGCAAGACAACATTATCCCGCAAAAGAGCAGGTACGGAAACTGTTATTTGGCGACAGGCTTTTTATGGTTGGTTTTTACTTGCAGATTGGAGGCTTGTTCCGTCTGTAAAGAGGCGGTTTCTTCTGCCGAAACCGATAGTGCGGCCAGCCTTGTTTGCACGCGGACTTGCGCCTGCTGTATATACGCTTGGGCGGAAGCGGAAATTTGTTCGCCGGAGTCCTTTTTAAGCGATTTGATTTCAGCCTTTACCGCCTTAATTTTGGCCTTTAAAGCCGCAATTTTAGCCGAGCGGTCCGCGGGAGAAAGGGTTTTATCCTTTTTTACTTGGGACAACTGACGCTTATATTCTTTGGCCTGTTCCTCGCGCAGGTTGACCGTAACCGCCCACACGCGGGCCAACACGTCCGACACTTGGCGGGCAAAATATTTATCCGTTGCGGCGGAATCTACCCCGTTTACAGCCGAGAGGAATAAAGTTTCCTCATATTGTTCGGAAAGCATATGCAAACGAATAGAATTATCAAAATTACGCGCTACGGAAATCAATTCAAAGCGGGCTTCCTCCGTATCAGGTGCCTGGTAAGAAACGGCCAGATTTTCCAACACGGCGTTGTAATTCGCATTATTTTTGGCATTTTCCAATACAACAGGATTATATTGGGCAAAAATATCCAATACTTTTTCGCGGTTGTAGCCGTTGGCATCCTGCTGCGCATACAGCGCAGACGACATAGCAAGCGTGGCTAAAAGAAATAAACTGCGTCTCATTTTTCCCCCTAAAACAGTACTACTTGTATTTTGCTATATATAGGGCGCATAGTCAAGCCCTTTTCCGCCGAAAAAGAAAAAATAAACCCGGGACGGTTTTGGCCCCGGGTTGATATCAGTTTTTAAAGTTAGCGGGCTGCCGTACGGAAAAAATTTCCCTTTACATTGCGGGCCAACTGGACGCGGCCCAAGGTTTTATCTGCCGCAACCGTTACATTTTTTGCATTGGGCTTAATGGCACCGTCTGCCGAGCCAAAAATATCCCCTTGTTTTACCACACCCAACTGCCCGTGGTTGTTGATTTGGACTTCCAACTTTAAATTGCCGTCCAAATTAGCGGCTAATAAATCTTCTTCTCCCATAGTAAACGCAAGCGGGAACTTCGGGTTTACTACGCGCTTAATGGCTACGGGCACATCTGCCTCGTTCTTAACGATAATCGCGCAGGAATTGTTATCCGCCTGCGCCATAGACGCCAAGCGCTCCGGCACGGTAACCGTACCCGAGATATTAAAACGCCCTTCGCTGACGGTTCGCGCCAGGCAGAAAGCGCAAGCAACTAAACTGGCGGCCGCAGCCGTAATAAAAATCTTTTTCATACTTATATTTTACCCTTTACTTTGCCTTTTGACAAGGGGTGTTTTCCCCGCCGGATAAGAAAAGGCCCTTATCAAAAGGGCCTTTTCTTATGTTCGAGCAAATTCAACTTATTGTTTAAAGAAACCCCACAGGTTAGCGTTATATACCCAACCTTTGCAAACGCCGTCTTTGGCCTTTTCGGGTTCATCGGACACTTGAATCCATTTGCCTTTTTTAGCCAAGTATTTAAAAGGATAACCTTTGGCTACCGTGCAAACGATATCGGCCGAGGCGGAGGGGTCCTTGCGGACGTTTAAATCCACCTTAGCGGACATACCGCCTTTCGGGCTTAACAAATCGGCTCTAATCCAACCGCTGTAACCTTCAAAATCCTTAATAAGAACCCAACTTTTATCTTCGTTGGTTTTTACCATAATGACAGGGGTGTATCTCCACGCGTGCCATTTCAAAGCGCATTTCGTACCCGCGCAGGTGCGGATGTTGGCTCTTTTAGCATTGATGCTGGCATACTTTTGGGCGAAAACAGGAGCGCTCACAAAAAGCACGAGCATAGCCAAAGCAATAATTTTTTTCATATTTCTTCTTTCTCCTATAAAGGGCGAACTAAAAAATCTCTACACAAAGAGTATAGCAATACTGCCCGAAACTTTGCAAGTTTTTTCTTACCGGGGCAGCCTCCAAAAAAGATATAATAAAGAAGATAAATAAACCTTTGGAGAATATTATGAAAGAACAAGTCCAACAAGTAATTGACGATATCCGCCCCATTTTGCAAGCCGACGGAGGCGATATCCAACTGATTAGTGTAGATGAAAAAACCGGTATTGTTACCGTAGGCTTACACGGCCGTTGCGGCAGTTGCCCGCACGCCCAAATGACGCTGCAAGCCGTTGTGGAACGCAAAATTAAAGAAATCGTCCCCGGAGTAACCGCGGTGGAACGCGTTTAATGCCGAAGATAGATTTGCATACACACTCCGATTTTTCGGACGGAACTTGTACCCCGGAAGAAGTGGTTCACGCTGCTTTAAAAGCCGGGGTTTCCGTTTATGCGCTGACCGACCACGACACAACTGACGGAGTGCTCCGCGCACAAAAAGTGTGCGAAGAACACCGCATTTTCTTTACCGCCGGTGTGGAAATCAGCACCCGGGAACACGACCACTTACACTTTACCGGATATAATATTGATTTGGAAAATGCGGAATTTCAAGCCTTTTTGGCACAAAACCGCCAAAACCGCCGGGAACGTATCCGCAAAATCATCCAACAATTAATCGCTGCCGGGGTGGACATTACGGAAGAAGAAGTTTTTTCCCGCGCCCCTAACACCGTTTCCCGCGCACATGTGGCCGATGCACTAAAAGCCAAGGGCATTGTTCCCAACCGACAAGAGGGCTTCCGCCGCTATTTAGTGCCCGGACAACCCGGCTATGTGCCGTCTGCCGGGGTAACTGCCATTGAGGCTATACAACACATCAAGCGCGCAGGAGGTATGCCTGTGATTGCTCATCCGGGTATTGTGTCTGAGCATTGGAACTTCCCGGCTTGGACCGAAGCCGGCTTGGAAGGAGTGGAGGTCTTTTATCCGGCCCACACCTTTACAATGAAACAAGACCTGCTGGCTATTACCCGCAAATACGGCCTTTTGGCTACTGCCGGGTCCGATTACCACGGCCCGCGCGCCGGCCGCATTACCACCCCCGGTATGCAAATTCCGCAACCGCATTACGACAAACTGCTCCGCAGATTATTTAACCGTTAAACTATTATGAACTTACTCCCTAAATTGGTTACGCTTTGGCGCAACCACCCCGAAGAATTTACCCCCAAACGTATGTGCAAAGATATTACGTCCGGGCTGGTAGTGGCTTGCGTGGCCCTGCCTTTGTCTATTGCTTTGGCTATCGCCTCCGGCGTTACTCCCGAAAAAGGCCTTTTAACCGCTATTGTAGCCGGGTTTTTAATCTCCCTCCTGGGCGGCTCCCGCGTGCAAATCGGCGGGCCGACGGGCGCCTTTGTGGTTATTGTCTATGGTATCATCCAAGAGTTTGGGCTTTCCGGTCTTTTAACCGCTACGCTAATGGCGGGCATTTTTTTGATGTTAATGGGCCTTTTTAAATTCGGCGCGTTCATCAAGTTTATTCCTTACCCCGTAACCACCGGGTTTACCAGTGGTATTGCCGTGGTGCTTTTTTCCACGCAAATTAATGATTTTTTGGGACTGAATTTGACCAATATCCCCAGCGACTTTTTTGCCAAATGGAATCTGTACTTTCACCATTTATCTGCTGTGAATTGGGAAACCTTGGCTGTCGGCCTTTTAACCTTGGCTATTATCATTTTTTGGCCTAAAAAGTGGAAGGCGCTGCCCGGCTCTTTGGCAGCCCTTATCATTACTACTTTGGTGGTGAAGTTTGCACATTTAGAAGTGGCGACGATTACCTCCACTTTCGGCGCGGTGGACAGCACCTTGGTTTGGCCCCATATGCCGGGTGAAATTACGCTGGCAACCATTAAAAAATTACTGCCCGCCTCTTTAACAATTGCTTTTTTGGCCGGGATTGAAAGTTTGCTTTCTGCCGTCGTGGCGGATGGTATGATTGGCAAAAAGCACCGCTCCAATATGGAATTGATTGCCACGGGAGCCGCCAATGTGGCGGCGGCTTTATTCGGCGGCTTACCTGCCACGGGTGCGATTGCCCGAACGGCCACTAACATTGAAAACGGCGGACGTACGCCTATTGCCGGTATGGCACACGCTATTTTCCTGCTGATTATGATGCTGTGCTTAATGCAATATATTGGCCTGATTCCGATGACATCCTTAGCCGCCATTTTGTTTATGGTGGCCTACCGCATGAGCGGTTGGCGGGCCTTCCGCGCTTTATTCAAGGCCCCGGCAAGCGATGTGGCCATTTTGCTCGTTACCTTCGGTTTGACTGTGGCGGCCGATTTGGTGGTAGCCATTGAGTTCGGCCTCGTTTTGGCGGCGGTACTCTTTATGAAGCGGATGAGCGACGTATATCAAATCAAGAATATGGATGATGATATTTTTGATGAAGTTCACCAAAAGGACGATATTGATACCAAAATTATCACACACAATGTAAGCGTGTACGAAATCAACGGACCGTTTTTCTTCGGGGCGGCAAATGTATTTGTAGATTCCTTAGAAAATCACAAAGAGTGCAAGGTTCTTATCTTGCGTATGCGCAGCGTGCCCGCTATGGATGCCACCGGTTTTCACGCGTTGGAAAGTATCTTTAACAGTTGCCAAAAAGATGGCGTGCAACTGATTCTCTCGCACGTCCAAAAACCTGTGTTAAAAACCTTGGAGAAATACGGGTTCATCAAACGATTAGGCAAAGACCATATTTGCAAAAATATTGATATTTCCCTAATGCGTGCCGAGTCTATTGTCAGCGGACGCCAGCATTTCCTGGAATAGCCCTGCGGGCGGCAGATTTTCCGCACTCTACTGAATAATTGAGCGACTCTGTTTGCAGGGTCGCTCTTTTCTTGCCCGAAGCGCAACATCTTGCGAGCGGCAGGCTTTCCGCACCCAGTTGATTAATTGGACAACACTCTTTTGTTAATGTTGCAAATTAACACACAGGCAACGACAAAATCTGGATAAAAACTTCCGGAATAACAACAAAAGGACAAGGGTGATAATTTCGTATAGGTATAAAATTAAAAGCCCCGGGCACTAAAAATACCCAGGGCGTTGTTCTAAAATTTACCTTATTAGTTGGCAGGAGCCGCGTTATCCAAATTCGTAGGAGTGGCCCCTTTATCGCGTTTAAATATGCCTTTTACCTTCTTCCACAAGCGGCCGGCTTCGTATTTCACGCCCTTTACCAACGAGGAGTTGCTCATCATACCGGGTGTTAAAAGCAAACTGGCTCCTAACATCGTACCCGCATACAACAAATCCATCGGCACCCCAGCACCGCTCATAGAAGCCAGGTACCCCGCCGGGATAGCCCCCAAACCGCCTACTGCCATTGTTAAAGCCAAGATAGAGGACAGTTCGCGGTTCTGTTTGGGGTAGCGGTTCATAATGTAGTCGTACATTTGAGTAAAGAAGTTACCCACGCCCAAACTGGCTACGGCCGCACCCGCAATCGTTTGCGTCACACTGTCGCCCGCGGTAGCCATCATACCTGTACCCAAGGCAGACAAGGAAGAGCAAAGGATGTACATTGTATCGGGGCTAATACGGCGGCTTACTACGTTACCGCCCAAGCGGCCTACGATAAACGGCAAGTAGAGCGAACAGGCAATCAGGAAGTTTGCAAATTCGCCTTGGCTGATAAGCGACTTCATAGAAGTAGCAAACGAACTGGAAATGACGAACTCGTGAATCGTAGCCAACGTCATTGCCGAGGCCAACGCCGCTACACCCGGGGCTTTTAACATTTTGCCCATATTACCAAGCGTGTTTTCCTGCACCGCCACAGAGTGTTTAACCTTATGTACCAAGTCGTTCAGGCGGTCAGCCGGAACATTATATTGTTCGGCTAATTGTTTTTCCAATCCGGCGAACAATTCCGCCTTAGCACCTTTATACAAATCGCTGGCTTTCTTGGAAGAATCCATTTTCACGTTGGCAAACACCCACGCATCTAACGAATCTTTAAATCCGCGTGCTACCTCGTCAATAACCAAGGAAGGCACTTCTCCTTTTGCTTCGGCCAATACTTTGGCCCCCGCATCCAGCGTACCTTGCAACATTTTTTGGCTCTGTTCCAAGTTTTTGGCGGAATAGGCATCGCGCAGTTTAGCACGCCAGACTTTCCAGGCCACCCAACCGCTGTAACCGGCATATATCGGGAAACTGATAGAATAGTCCAACCCCAAATCTACCCCGGTCGCCAGTTGGATACCGTGATTAATCAAATACGGAGAGGCCAAGAAAGCAAGCGTACCTACGTTTTTGTACACGAAACTTAAATTGTACAGTACGATATCTTTCAAACTGACCTCGGACTTTTTGGTAAAAAATTCCTTTACACGTTCGCCCAGTTTTGCAAAACCTTGTTTTTCCGCAACGGACATTTCCGTTTCGGCGGTTTTTAAAGCATCCTTAGCCGCGTTCAAAATTACTTCCCCACGGTTCGCACGGATAAGCAAGTTGGAAACCAACTGTTTCAAAATACTGGAACCGCTCATTAAGAATAAGGCGGTAATGAACAAACCTTTCTGTACCGGGCTTAATGCCATACCCTCTACAAATCCGTAGAATCCGCCCGCCGTAGCCAAGGCGCCGGCAGCAGTAGACATAGCCAAAGAAACAACCATTAAGTTCTTTTCGCCATATTTTTTAAGTACAGGGGTCAACAAAGAGGCCAACCCGGGCAATACATAGTTGATACCGAACATCATACCGTTGGCGGCACTTACGTCAATACCAAGCGCACCGTTTACCACCGGACCCATCGTTTTACCCAAACTGACATTCGTCAAGGAAGCATCACGCACGATTAAGTCCGCACGGTTTTGGGTAGGATGTACAGACACATTAAATTTGGTCGGACTGTGGCGTAAAATTTCCACAAACTTGCCGATTTGGTTTTTAGGTAAGCGCACATAAAAGCGGGACAAGTGGTGAATTTTTCCATCCGCGCCTTGTAAAGCCAAGTTGCCTTCCGGCAACAACACAACTTTTTCGCCGTGGGCTACGCTTTTTTCCGGCAGAGTTACTTCCAAGGGCAAAAGAGCACCTGTGGCAGCATCAGTTACCTGTTGGGTAGCGGCTTGGTACACCACATCCGGGCGGTTTTCCAGTTTCAAACTAAATTTGGTCATCCCGGCGGCACGCACCAAATCAACCAAAGAACCCACTTGGTCCGCTTGTAAGCGCATATAGAAGTGCGCCATACGCAAGGGCGGCTGGGTTTGGTTGCGCAGTTCAGCCACATAGCCGTGTTTAAAATTGGGGGTTAAGGCAAAAGCCACGCGGTTATAACCCTTTACGCGGAAACGGTTGCTGATTTCCAAATTGACGGGCAAAATGCGTTCAATGCCGTTTTCGTCCACGCGGGTTAATTTAAAGCCTTTTTCCGACACCGGGACCGGGCCTTCTTCGCCGGCTCCCATTAATTCATCAGCAGAGGCCGGGGTTTCGGGCGAGCGGAGATTGGAATAAACCTCGCTAATTTGCGTGGCATCGTGCAAGCCCGGCTCGTGATAAATGGGTTCCGGAGCCTTTTTGCTAAAACGGTTTTTGAGCCAAGCCGCACCTTTCTTAAAGAGTTTTCCAATAGCAAAAACGGGCACACCGCTGTACATTACACCAGAATTATCATTTTCGGAGCGTCCAAAAAATTCCACCGTGCTCTTCGTTTCAGCGGGTACCGCGGCGGTCTCGGCTACTGCTTCGCCAGCGGTCGGTACAGCCGTGGGAGATAAGGCCAAATCCGCTCCCGGCAACTGCACTTTCGGCATTTCCACTTTGGGAGAAGTAGCAGGCTGCGCTTTCGTCGCCGGGGCAACAGGCTCGGCGGCCGGAGCGGTGCCTAATTCCAACCAATCGCGGGTGGCCTGGCGGGAAATATCAGCATTTAAAACGTTTTGCGGGCAGCCCAATTTCAAGAAGCGGGCCATATCGGAGGACGCAGGAGCGGCTTCACCGGTTACAGCGGTAATTTGAACGGGCAAACCTTTTTCTTGCGCCACAGCGGTTAAATTCTGCCAGAACGGACCTTTGGCCCCCGTAAGGGTGGCAAGTTCCTGTAACTGGATATAAGCGCCTTGACGCAACAAACCGCGGGCAGCAATTACTTCCGCGGTTTTTTCAAAGGGAGAGTTTACGGCTTGCTTATAAAAATTAATCAAGGCCGGGGCATCGGCTTTTGTGCCCACTAATCCCAAAGCCGCCGCATCGGACAACGCGTGGTGGCAATTTAAAACATCCTTATAGTTAGCGTGTTGCTTATTGGAGGCAATCAATAAAACGGAGTGTTCGTCCCCTTTGGGCAGTTTGGCAAAGGCGGCGGACAAGACTTCCAATTCCGTGCGGTAAAATTTAATGGCTTCGGTCTGCTGGGCCAAGTTGGCGCTACCGTGCAAGTAAAACGTAACAAACTGGGAGCGCAGAGCCGCCGCGCGAACCTTTGGAGAGGTTTGAGCAAAAATAGGACCGGGCAAACCATCAGTCAGTTCACCACCAGCCAAAGCGTGAGGAGAGGTTAACGCCGCAAGTTTAGAGTGGATTAAATCGGAAGGAACCTGCACAGAACCCGCATTAGGGGCCACCACCGCACCGGGAAGGATATTGGGAACCATTTGGCCCACGCGCGCTCCGGCAGAATACCCCTGTACATTGGACGGCAATTTTACTTTGGGAACGACGGCGACTCTTTTCACCACCTGGCCAACGGTCTGGCCTTGCTTGGCAATTCCTTTACCGGCCTTAGCAGGCAAAGATTGTGCCAGCGATGGGGAAACGCTGCTAAATAGAATACAAAAACTGAGTAAAAGCGACAGGGTTGTTTTCATAATAAGGTTCTCCTCTCCCTTAATTATTGGAAAAAGTTCGCAAAAAAAATAGGGCCAAAAGACCTAGAAGTCCTAGGTTTTTTAGCCCTATATAAAAATAGGCCCTGCCACTTGGGCAGGCATATTTCCGGGGGTATGGCTGATTGAATACGGGAAATTTTTAAGGAATTAGGGAAAGCGGACACGCCCCCCTCTTTTATTGCTAAAAATTGCAGGGGCGAGCACTGACACACAAATTGTTGGTCTTTGGCGCAGTACATCTAAAACTCCTTTTATCCGTCTCCACCTATATTTTAGTAAACTTTGCCAACTTGCACAACGGAGCAAAAGACCCATTTTTTATATAAGTCTTTTGGATTATGTCTATTTGTCCAACTTGTCTTTTAATGCACGTGCCACACACGGCGGCACCAAGGAAGAAATATCCCCCCCATAGCCGGCGGCTTCGCGCACCGCAGACGAACTTAAAAAAGCGTATTCGGGACGGGCCGGAAAGAAAACCGTTTCGGCCCCGGGGCAAAACAACTTATTATAATAAGCGTTTGTCAGTTCGTGTTCCATATCCGCCGCACCGCGTACCCCGCGCACCAAAATATGCAGATTGTTTTTTTTGAGGTAATCCGCCAATAATCCTTCCGCCTGTTCCACGCGGATTAACGGTTCGTCCTTAAAAGTTTCCTTTAACAAAGCCACCCGTTCCGCCGGACTAAACAACGGTTGTTTGTTTCCGTTGGGAATTACCAATACCACAAGCGCCCCGAACGCACGCGCCGCACGGCGCGCAATATCCGCGTGCCCCAGCGTAACGGGATCAAATGTGCCTGCATAAACGGCCGCAATAGTCATAAAAGGCTCCTTAACACTTCTATATAAGTTCTATATTATGGTATCATAATTTTATGATAAAAAATCCGTTTAGCGATCAAATTTATTTACAGCGTACACATCCGCATCATCCTGATTTGAGGGATGAATATTTCCGCGACCAGACAAAAATTATCCACTCTCTGCCGTTTCGCCGCCTGAAACATAAAACCCAAGTATTCTTTGCCCCAAACAATGACCACATTTGTACCCGTATAGAACATGTGCTCCATGTAGCGACCATAGCCGCTACCATTTGCCGGGGGCTCAACAAAAGCGGCAACTGGCAGTTAAGCGAAGATATGGCTTATGCTATCGGCTTGGGCCACGATATCGGGCACGCCCCTTTCGGGCACGAGGGCGAACGCGCCATAGACGCTTGCATCCGCCCCAAACGCTTTTTACACGAACTGAACAGTTACCGCGTGGTGGAACATTTAGCCAACTACGGGGAAGGCTTGAATTTAACGTTTGCGGTAAAGGACGGAATCATCTGCCATTGCGGCGAAGATTTTACCAACAACCAACTCCGCCCCGCTGCGGTGCCGAACGATTTGGAAAAAATCACCGGGCGCGACCATATGCCATCTACTTATGAAGGGTGTATTGTGCGCCTGTCCGACAAAATCGCCTATTTAGGGCGGGATATTGAGGACGCCGTAAAGGCAGACCTCATCACCACCAACGATATTCCCAAAGATGTACGCGAAGAAATAGGAACGTCTAACGGGGAAATTATCAACACGCTGACCCTGGACCTAATTAACCACTCCAAGGATCAAGACTGCATTGGCTTTTCGGCTGATAAATTTGGGCTGATTTCGCAGTTGCGCGAATTTAACTATACCCGCATTTACCACAACGAGCAAATGCGCCAGCGCAAGGAAACCATAGACAAATGTATCCGCGATTTGTTTGATTATTTCCGCACGATTTTTAAGCGATACGGCTTTGACTACGAGGCATACGAACAAGAAGGCAAAACCACCGCTAAGAATTTTGCCAAGTATATGCGTTCTATGACAAACATATATAAAGAAAACCCCGCGCAAATTGATACGATTATCGCCGACTATATTGCCGGAATGACCGATTCATTTGCATTAAGCGTAATGGAGGACGTTATTTTGCCTAACTCCATTAAGTTTTTTAGTTAAGTATTTGCTAAATTTCTGGAAAAGCGCCCGGTTCCCGCCGGGCGTTTTTTATGATATAAAAAGGAACACCCCCGGTGGGGGAACCGGAGGTGCAGGGGATAAAAAGTTTTTACAGGTAGGAAGCGTTTTCGTTAAAGAAAGCAACCACTTTATCCATACCCGGGACAGAAGCATTATCGCGCGCGGCTTGTGCAATCGTGCGTCCGCTGTTATCCTTGCTCATTTTTACCACTTCGGCGGCCTCAGTCTGCGCTACATCTGCCACAATTCCACCGGCGGAAAGTTTGCTCTTAATATTCATAATGCTCTTGTACAAATCGGTATAAGGAATTTCCGCAAAAAACATATCCGCACGCCCGTAATTAATTTGCGTTTGTACCGGGAGTTCCCCGGCCTCATTGCGCTGGTTCATTAAAAGGTGCAAATGCTTTTGATATTCACGCGGATAAAAATGGCGGATACCATAAGCCAAAGCCAAAAAAGAGTCTTTGTTGCGGGCAACGTGGAATACGTTATTGCCGTTTTTGCCCGTTTTAAGCAGGAAATCGCCGCTCTTGGCGGATTTGATATAGGAAGCAATAGCCTTGGCATCTCCTTTTTGGGCCGCCGCGAAAACGGGCGTATTGCCGAAATCATCTTCTTTGTCCAAATCTACGGAACCTTGATGCCTTTGGGCAGCCGCTTGCACGGCAGCCTGCAATTTTTTGTTCAACTGCGGACGAGGCTGGGCTGCAGGAGCCGCATTAACCAGCGAAACCATCAAACAAGCCGCTAAAATAAAAAGAAAGTTTTTCATATTTTATCCCCTTATACATCCTTCTTATTTAAGTATCTATTTTTAAGTGGAAATTTACGAGGGTCTTTGGACCCATTTTTCAGGCATTTTGGACCTATCTTTTTTATAGGCCCTAACCACAGGGATAAAAAAACCCGCTGTTAGCGGGGCAATTTTTTATAAAACATAGGGAGCGGCGCTTTTTCCTGTAATAGTTTTACAAGCCTCTATCCCGGAAGGAGAATCCGAATTGGGGAAGCAGGTTAATTGTAAACCGGAGGTGGTGTACGCCAACGCGTATGCCGGGGCCCCTGCACTAGCCACTTTACGGCGACAAACGGCAATATTAGATCGGATAGGCCCATCTTCTCCCGCTCCCACAGCCCGGCACTGAAAGTTTTTTGTATCTACACTATGGACACCATTTACATTTAGACTTTGTCCCGGCAGAGAAACATCCAACTCGTCCAAATCTTCGGCATAACGTCCGTTTGCCATATAGTACGCCTGCTGTGCCTGAAAAAGGGTGTGGCAAAGCGTAATACCTTCTGCCGCGCGGCTTTTTTCCACCGCCTTGGTATATTGCGGCAAAGCCACCGCCGACAAAATGCCAATGATAAGTACAACGACTAATAGTTCAATAAGGGTAAAGCCATTTCTTTTTTCTTTCATTTTATCTCCTTTGCAAGGCCTTTATATTTGAGCAAAACGGCCTTTTATACGCATTTTTATACGGCAGATACATCCGGGTATATTCACTGCGAATTATCAAAATTTTAACAAAAAAAAACGAAACAACCCCTTTATGAACAACTGACAAAAAGACAACGACAAAAACGACAGAGCCCGTATAACAACACTTCGGGATGACAAAATAAGGACGTCGTCCTGAACTCGTTTCAGGACCTACCGCTTGGGTAATTTGCCGCTAGGTCCAACAACAACAAACAAAAACACAATAGGTAGATCCTGAACTAAATTCAGGATGACCTCTTGTTTCATAAAGGCATCATCCCCGACTAATTTTTTGGGAATATGAAGAAAAGAAAAAAGCAAGATATAAAAAACCAAAAGCCCCGGATTAAACCGGGGCTTTTAAATGGAGCGGGCGAAGAGAATCGAACTCTCGTCTCAACCTTGGCAAGGTCGCGTTCTACCATTGAACCACGCCCGCATAAATCTGTTTACCTTCAACAATAAAATTATAACAAATTTTTTACGTTGTGTACAATATTTATTTTTTTCGGGATGTTTTTTGCGCTTTTCCCGTCGTGGAATTTCCACCCAACAAAATAGTTGCTATCGGCTTTAAATAAGTATTTTGCTCCACCGCTTTGCGGATATGGGGGTTTCCTTGCAAGGCTTTTAAATGCGGATTTGATGCAATAATGCGTGCGGCTTCCTGCGGACGGTCGCGGAAATACTTAACGGCCTTGCTGATAAGCAAATAACTCATAAAACGGCTGTTTGCCACCGCCAGTACCATCGGGTCGCTGGCAAGCACCTGTTTGACAGTTTCGCTATCAAAAAATTCCGACATCGCATTTGGGTCCTCGCTAAACGCCAGCAGAAGTTGCGGGTCCTCCAACAAAGGAGCCACGTCCGGGCGGGCTAAAAAGGCCTTACACATCTTATCGTTAGCCAACAGATAACGCATCAAATCGGGGTCTGCTAAATTAGATGAAAAATTGGTCGTAAGTGCCCACGGAGCCGCACCGATAATTTCGTAACTTTTAGGAGTAAATGCCTTAAAATTAAAGCGGCTGATAATCGGCAATGTGGAGCCTAAGTTACTTACGGCTACGTTGCGGTCCTGACCCTCTTGCAGTTGCACATACGTTACCCCGGTGTTGGGATTAAACTCGGTATTCGCCGCCGCCAATCCCTTTACTTGGTTGGGGTCCAAGGCCGCCGTTAAGTTATCGGCTCTTTTTTGGGCAGATAAAATAATCACTATCGTAATTAACACCAACACCACCACACCTATCCCCACACCCAACAAAAGCGTGTCCTGTGTGCGTTTTTCAGTTGTAGCGGCCGTCTGGGCCTTGGCCGCCCCCTGCGGGTTTTGGGCCGCTTGTTTTTTTTGGTGATACTTGGCGGGATTACGCAGTAAATCCATTAATTCTTCTTTCTTCATAACATACGGCCGTTCTGCCGGACCTCCATATCAAGTATAATTTATTATATGAAATCTTATACCCAATATCTAACTGTTTGTACGGAAAAACATTACGAAATCGTAAATATCACGCCGCAAGTAGAGGAAGCATTAGCTAAAAGCGGCATAAAAGAAGGCTTGTGCCTTGTTAATTCTATGCACATTACATCCAGTGTATTTATCAACGATAACGAGCGCGGCCTGCACGCAGATTTTTTACGCTGGACGGAAAAACTGGCCCCCTACGGGATTGATAAATACCAACACAACTTGACCGGAGAAGACAATGGCGACGCACATTTAAAGCGCACGCTGCTCGGTCGCGAGGTCGTGGTGGCGGTTACGGACGGACATTTGGATTTCGGCCCGTGGGAAACTATTTTTTACGGAGAATTTGACGGACAAAGAAACAAACGGATTTTGATTAAAATTATTGGAGAATAAAATGAAAAAAACTATTTTTTATCACGATACAGACTGTGGAAATGTAGTCTATTACGCCAACTACTTAAAATATTTTGAAGAAGCGCGCACCCTCTATATGGCGGAAAAAGGTTTTTCCGTGCCCGCGCTTATTGAACGCGGATTGTACTTTGTGGTAGCCCGGCAGGAAGTGGAATACAAATATTCCGTACGTTACGCGGATGTAATTGACGTATCCACCAAAGTATTGGAGGTGTCGGACATTAAGATTGTGTTTGAAAACCTCATCACCAACCAAGACGGCCGTTTATGCACCAAGGGAAAAACCACACTGGTTTGCGTGAATAAAAACGGGATGCCTACCCCAATGGGGGCAGACGTAAAAGCCGCGATGATGCCTGCCGCATAAATCTTTTTCAGCCAGATAAAAACGGAACGCCCGGTATGGAGCGTTCCGTTTTTTAAATCTACCGCTTAGGTCACGCTAAACGATTTTTTCCTCGTGTTCTTTGGCCTTTGCAATTTCTTTATCCAACCGCGCGGATAATCGTTTTAGAACCGTTTGCGTGTTCTTTTTCCACTCTTTCAGTTCGCGCAATTCGGCTTCCGTATTTTTTAATTTTTCCAAACTGTCCTCTAAGGTGCGCACCCGCGCCTTTAACGCGCCGTTCTCGCCCTGCAATTCCTTCTGCCGGGCGAGTATTTGCGACGTTAAAAGTTCCAGTTGTTTTAATTTTTCCTGCATATTACCGCAGTTCCGCTCCCACTTGCATGCGCAACTGCTCCACAATGCGGTTAAACGCGTCGTCCGTTTCCTTGTCTTTCAAGGTACGTTCTTTATTGGAAAAGGCTAAACTGAACGTTACGCTTTTTTTACCCGCAGGCAAATGTTCGCCTTGATACAAATCAATCAAGTGGTACGAAAGGTCCACATCAAGCGGTGTTTTTTCAAGCGCGCTGATAATATCCGCATAAGATTTTTCTTCATCCACCACAACCGACAAGTCGCGCAAAGACGGCGGAAATACCGCCACCGCTTTGGCCGGCTTAAAATCTTGCGCGGAAAAAGCCTTTTCAATCAGTTTCGTGGCAAACTCAAATCCCCATACTTCGGGAGTTTTAATGCCGCAAGCCTTTAACGCAAGCGGATGAAATTTGCCAAACAAGCCGATTGCCTTGCCGCCCAGCATAATATCCATACAAATTTTGGGGTGCATATATACCGGGGCTTTTTTGGACGGAACCAAAGTTACCCCCTCCACGTCGGCCAACACCGCCTGCATCAGGCCTTTTAACCAATAAAAATCTACCGGTTTTTCCGCCCCTCCAAAGAATTTTTCCTGCTCCAAAGTTCCCGTTAAAACGCCGGACACCGCGTACCCTTCCACCGGGAAGCCCTTAATAGATTGGAATGTTTTGGTCGTTTCAAACAAGGCTAAATTAATATTGCCAAAGCGGAAATTGCTCTCCACATTTTTGAGCAAAGAAGGCAACAAAGTCGGGCGCAAATAATCCCACCCTTGGGCCAAGGCATTTTTAATTTTAATGCAGAACTTAGGGTCAAAACCAAAAGTTTTGAGTTCTTTTTCTCCCAGGAAATCAATATTTTTGCACTCGCAGAAGCCCGCTCCAATTAACGCAGCGGCATATTTTTTGCCTAAATCAATCCCTTTTGGATTATCGGCAAACATCAGGCTGGCTTTTGTTTCACTTACGGGAATCATATCATAGCCCGCAAATCTGGCGGCTTCTTCTGCCAAGTCCCATTTGTGGTTCAAGTCCCGGCGGTGCGTAGGTGCTTTAAATGTCCATTTTTCGCCGTCCGCGTGAAATTCAGCAGCCAAGCGGCCGAAGATTTCTTTTAAGCGTTCGTCGCTAATCTGCGAGCCTAAAATACCGTTAATTTCCGCCGGAGTAAACGCAACCGTCGGGTTTTCGTATTTAACGGGATAAACATCGTTGATTTCGCTGGGAGTACCGCCGCAAATTTGTACAAACAAATCGCTCGCGCGGCGCATTGCCGTCATAGCCCCTTCAATATCCGTTCCGCGTTCAAAGCGTTGGGAGGAGTCGGACGAAATGGCAAATTTTTTGACTGTTTTGTTAACGGTAGGCGGGTTGAAATACGCGGCTTCCAGAAAAATATCTTTTGTATCGTCCTTAATACCGCTGTCTTTTCCGCCCATAATACCTGCCAGAGCCGTTGCCTTTTTGTTATCGGCAATCATTAGGCTGTTAGCACTTAACGTCAGTTCGCGCCCGCCCAACACGGTAAACTTTTCCCCTTCTTCCGCGTTGCGCACGATAACCGTGTCGCCCTCCACTTCGCGCAAATCAAATGCGTGGAGCGGATTGCCCAGTTCAAACATCACATAATTTGTTACATCCACAAGCGCATTTTTGGGGTTCAGCCCCATCGCAGCCAAACGGCTTTTGAGCCACTCGGGCGATTCGGCATTTTTTACCCCGCGGATAACGCGCCCGATATAACGCGGGCAGGCTTCGGCATTTTTAATTTCCACATTTAATGCTTTTCCTTCGCCGGGCAAATCTTTAATAGCTGGCATTTTAACGGGCTTATTTAACAGTGCCGCCAATTCACGCGCCACCCCCAGGTGGGAGAGCAAATCGGGGCGGTTTGATGTAATTTCCAAATCAAACAAAGAATCCGCTTTGCCATAGAGGGAGGCAACATCCGTGCCCAATTCCAAATTTTCATCCAACACCAAAATTCCGTGTGCGCGGGTATGGGTTAAACCTAATTCGTCAGAAGAACAAATCATCCCCTCGGACGGAACACCGCGAAGCACCACCGGTTTCATTACCATTTTACCCACGCGGGCTCCCAAGAGTGCAAGCGGCACTTTTTGTCCGATGGCCACGTTTGGCGCGCCGCACACCACGCGCTGTGTTTTTCCACCGCCCAAGTCCAGTGTTACCAAGTGCAAATGGTCGGAATTGGGGTGGTCCTCTATTTTGATGATTTGGGCCACACGGACCCCTTCAAAATCTGCCCCTGTCTTTTCCACAGAAGCCACTTCAATCCCCAGGTCGGTCAGTTTTTTTACTAATTCCTCGGGTGTTAAATCAATATCAATAAAATCTTTGAGCCAAGAATACAAAATTTTCATAATCTGTCCTTAAAATTGTTTTAATACGCGCAAGTCGTTTTCATAAAATGTGCGGATATCTTTAATGTTAAGCATCATCATAGCCAAGCGTTCCACGCCCATACCAAAGGCGTACCCGCTAAACTGTTCGGGATCAATGCCGCAGTTTTTAAGTACGTTGGGGTGAACCACACCCGCACCCAGCATTTCAATCCAACCGCTGCCTTTGCACACATTACACCCTTTTCCTTGGCAGAAAACGCACTTTACGTCCACCTCTACACTAGGTTCCGTAAACGGAAAGAACGAGGGGCGGAAGCGGATTTCGGCCTTATTGCCAAAAAGCCCTTTCATAAAGGCGGTTAAATCGCTTTTAAGGCTGGCCATACTCACATTTTTATCCACATACAAGCCTTCAATTTGGTGAAATACGGGGCTGTGTGTAGCGTCCAAACTGTCGTTTCTAAATACGCGGCCGGGGGCCATAATGCGAAGCGGCGGTTTGTGTTTTTCCATATACCGGCTTTGCACGTTAGAGGTGTGTGTGCGCAAGACAAGCGGCATTTTGCCGTCCACAAAGAAAGTATCTTGTGCATCACGCGCCGGGTGGTGCAGCGGGATATTCAGCAAATCAAAGTTATGCTTTTCGTCCTCCACCCAAGGTCCTTCGGCCCACTCAAAGCCCAAACGGGAAAGGATTTCCGTCATACGGTCCTGCGCCACGGAAAGCGGGTGGCGGTGGCCTTTGGCCACGGGGTAGCCGGGAAGGGTTAAATCTAAGGTAACTTTATTTAATTCGTCATTAATTTGTTTAGCAGTAAAAAATTCGGTTTTTTCGTCAAGCGCGGCAGACAAGGCGGCTTTCAAAGCGTTGCCCAAGGGACCGGCTTGTTTCTTTTCTTCAATGGAAAAATCTTTTAAGCCTTTTAAAAGTTCCGTTAATGCGCCTTTGCGCCCGAGGGCCGCAACGCGCAATTCTTCCACGGCGGTTAAATCGGCCGCTTGGCTGATTTTTGTTTTATAATCCTGCTCAATAGCGGAGCAGGCTTGTTGAAATTCGATAATAGTCATATATCCTATTATAGTATTTTAGGCGGCTGTATAGGGAAAATAAAGAGGAATTTTAAAGCCGTTTTTCCCGTTTGGCCGTTTCTGCTCCCCTTGCCTTGTTTATAAGAGGCGGTTTTGGTGGGGTAATATTTTGATTTGTTTGAGCCACAGGCGAGTTATAAAATGCCCACCAAAACCTGCATTTTGTAAGGCGCCGGGCAACGAGTCTTTTGGGTTCTTTTTCTACGATTAGAAAAAGAACATCTAAACATTGCTTCTTTTTGCACAAAAAAGAAGGAAAAAAGTAAAATAAACTTATATGGCAAAAGAGATTGTTCAAGTTGAAATAAAGCGTATCCCGCTGGATATAGAAACCACCGAACTGGGAGCTGTGGAACTGACGGACCTGGCGGCGACGGTGGAAAAATATATGCAAGGATTAGATGAAATAGACACGCTCAAACAAGCCCTTATTACCGCGCTGCACTTTGCGGCGGTGGCATATTTACAACGCCAAAATGACGGCGGGAAACGCAAGGAAGAAGAATCGCGCGTGGACGATTTGATTGTAAAATTACAATCTGCCTTGAACGCCAACCATAAATAATTTTATGCAAGAAAACGAAAATATCCCGCTGGCCGCGCGCCAGGCGCCCAAAACATTAGAGGAATTTGCCGGACAGCCGCATCTATTAGGTCCGGGCAAAATGCTTCGCCGCCTGTTGGAAGCGGATATGATTAAATCCGCCGTATTTTTCGGTCCGCCCGGCTGCGGCAAAACAGCCACCGCACGTTATATAGCCTCTCGCACGCAATCATACACGGTAGAACTAAACGCGGCGGCAGCCGGTGTGGCGGACATCAAAAAAGTGTTGGCGGAAGCCAAAGAACGCGCCCGCACCCCCTCTTTTGACCAAAAGCGCACTTTGGTTATTTTGGACGAAATTCATCATTTTAACAAAACCCAGCAGGATGTTCTGTTGCCGTCCGTGGAGCGGGGAGATATTATTTTAATCGGTATTACAACCGAAAACCCATATTTTTACATTAACACCGCGCTGTTGTCCCGTTTTTCCGTTTTTGAATTTAAAGCATTGGGCGAAAAGGACCTGCTTAAAATTTTAACGCGCGCCGCCGAAAAAGAAAACGCACAAATTGCTCCGGATGCCGCCGAACACTTTATCACCCAAGCCAACGGCGACAGCCGCAAAATGCTCAACGCCGCCGAATTGGCGTTCGTAACCACCGAACCAGGCGAGGATAAAATAAAGCACATTACTTTGGAAATTGCGCAAGAGTGCATCCAACGCCGCCACCTAAATTATGATAAAAAAGGCGACGAACACTACGATATTATTTCCGCTTTTATTAAATCTATGCGCGGCTCTGACCCGGATGCCGCCGTGTATTGGTTGGCGCGTATGCTGGAAAGCGGCGAAGACCCGCGCTTTATTGCCCGCCGTATTTTAATTTGCGCAAGTGAAGACGTAGGGTTGGCTGAACCGGCCGCGCTGATGATTGCGCAATCCGCCTTCCAAGCGGCAGAAGAATTGGGAATGCCCGAAGTGCGTATCCCCTTGGCCCACGCAGCTATTTATGTGGCCTGTTGTCCCAAAAGCAACTCTGCTTACCTGGCTATTAATGCCGCCTTACAAGAAGTGCGCGAAGGCAAATACCGCCCGGTGCCGGATAATCTGCGTTCCGGCGGGAAAAACAACGGCTACAAATACGCGCACGATTACCCCAACCATTATGTCAGGCAACTTTATATGCCCAGCCCAATGAAATTTTTTACTCCCGGCGTATTGGGCAAAGAAGCCGCACTCATTGAGCGGCTCAAAAAAATCAAAGGAGAATAAATGGAACCGGAAGCCCCTTTTAGAGGACAGGTCTTTACCGTTACCGCCATTACGCTTGCCGTTAAGCAAACTTTGGAGGGAGTCTTCCGCGATATTTTTGTAGAGGGCGAAATCAGCAATTTGCGCGAAGCCGCCAGCGGGCACGTTTACTTTGATTTAAAAGACAGGGAAGCGTTGTTGTCTGCTGTTATGTTCAAGTGGGACGCACGCAAATTTACGGGCGAACTGCAAGAAGGCTTGCAGGTGCGCGTATGGGGCAGCCTTTCCTGCTATGCCAAACAGGGCCGCTACCAGATTGTTGTAAAAACCGTGGAAGCGTTAGCCAAGGGAAACCTCTATTTAGAATTTGAAAAATTAAAAAAGAAGTTGGAAGCAGAGGGCCTTTTCGCCCCCGAACATAAAAAACCGATTCCCGCGTATCCGCAAAGAATTGGCGTTGTAACTTCGCCCACAGGTGCGGCAGTACGGGATATTTTATCCGTTTTAAAGCGCCGCAGTCCGCATTTAGAAATTTTAATAGCCCCGGTGCTGGTACAAGGGGACGAAGCCGCTCCGCAAATTGCCCAAGCCATCGCCGATTTGAACCGCTTTAAGCCCGCATTAGATGTGTTGTTGGTGGGGCGCGGAGGCGGAAGTATAGAAGATTTATGGGCGTTTAACGAAGAAGCCGTCGCCCGGGCTATTTTTAAAAGCAAGATTCCGGTCATTTCGTGTGTGGGGCACGAGGTTGATTTTACAATTGCCGATTTCGTGGCCGATTTGCGCGCTCCCACTCCGTCCGCCGCGGCCGAACTGGTGGTAAAAAATTCCCAAAATACGCAAGATTATATAAAACAGTTGCAAAAGCGGCTGTTGCAATCGGTCAGTTTGTTTTACGAACGCGCCAAACGCAGATATGACTTGTGCGAAAACAGCCGCGTGTTCGTTCACCCGGAAACTATTACGCAAAGCAAAGAACAGGATTTAGATGAATTAAATGCGCGTTTAGAAAGTGCCTGGAAGGAAAAATTAAACAACTTTTTCCACCGCTTTAAACTAGCCCAAGGCCAACTGGCGGCATTAGGGCCGCAGGCCGTGTTAAAACGCGGTTACAGCATTACGCGCAAGCAGGACGGCTCCGTCATCAGCCGGGTGCACCAAACCGCCCCGGGCGAAACCGTATATATTCAAGTACAGGACGGTATGATTCACACCACTGTTAAGTGAGGATTTATGACAAAATTTAATTTTGAAAAACAACTCTCCCGCTTGGAAGAAATCGTCGCCAAGTTGGAAGAAGAACAAACCGATTTGGACGCCTCCGTCAAACTGTTTGAAGAGGGAGTAACCCTTTCAAAAGAACTTTCACAAAAATTAGAAACGGTTAAATTTAAAGTGGAAGAACTAAAAAAGAAAGGAGCCGAAATGATGACCGAGCCCTTTAACACGGAACTCGCCGAGGACGAAAATGGCAAATAAAAAATTACGTCTGGATATGGCCTTGGTAGAACAGGGATTTTTTCAAAGCCGCAACCGCGCGCAGGCTTCCATTATGGCCGGAGAAATATTGGTAAACGGTGAAATTGACACCCGCGCCGACCGCACCATTTTGCCCGAAGATAAAATTTCTATTAAAGAAAAATCTTGCCCGTATGTTTCCCGCGGCGGCCTAAAACTGGCAGGAGCCTTAAAACATTGGAACATTGATATTAAAAACAAAGTGTGCGTGGATATCGGAGTGGCGACCGGCGGATTTAGCGACTGTATGATTCAGGCCGGAGCCAAAGAAGTTTACGGTGTGGACGTAGGAAAAGGCCAACTGGCCGACGAAATGCGCCGTTACAAAAATTTCCACTTTAAACCCGAAACCAATGCCCGCTATATGACGGCAGATTTGTTTGATTCGGCCCCGCAATTTGCGGCGGTAGATGTTTCTTTTATTTCGCTTACAATGATTATGGAGCCTCTTTTTAAAGTAATGGCACTGCAAAGCGAAATAGTCCTTTTAATTAAACCGCAATTTGAACTCACCCCCAAACAGGTGCCGCACGGTATTGTAAAAACCGAAGCCAACCGCCAACTGGCCATTAAACGCGTACAAGATTTTTTTAATGAACAGTTAAAAGAAAAATACGGCGGCGTCTGCGGCGAAGTGATAGAAAGCCCGATTAAAGGCACACACGGCAACACCGAATACCTGTGGCATATCACGCTGAACAAACCGCAACCTTAGCACCCCCCGCCCGCACTTGGGGAGAACAACAATAAATATCCCCCCGCTTACTATTTCTCTGCACACGAAAACCCCCGCTCCAAAGAGCGGGGGTTTTGTAAAACATTTCCTGCAAGTTTCCAGCAAACGATTAACGTTTGGAGAACTGGAAGCGTTTGCGGGCGCCGGGCTGACCGGGTTTCTTTCTTTCAACCATACGCGGGTCGCGGGTAAGATAACCGGCCTTTTTGACGGCTTTTTTAAGATCTTCGCTCATTGCGGCGATAGAGCGCGCAATCGCGTGGCGCAAAGCACCTGCCTGGGAGGATACACCACCGCCCACTACTTTGGCGGTAACGTCGTATTCTTTTTCCAGGTTGGTAACCACGAGCGGGGCCTTAACGGCAGATTTGCAGCGGGCGTGGTTGCCGAAGTATTCATCCAAAGATTTGGCGTTTACGGTAATAACCCCTTTACCCTTTAAAAGTTCAACTTGGGCGACGGAGGTTTTTCTTCTTCCGGTTTTGAGTTCTTTCGTATTGTTCATAAATTTCTATCCCTCTTATTTACCAAAGCGTTCGGTGAAAGCGTGTTCTTCGCCAGCAAACAAGCGCAAGCGTTTCATTCTGGGCGCGCGAAGTTTGTTTTCGTCCAACATTCTTTTAACGGCCAGTTCCAAAACTCTGGTGGGGTTGTTTTCCAACACTCTTTTGACCGGGGTCTCTTTACCACCCTTGGCATAGCCGGAGTGGGAGAAGTAAACCTTTTGTTCCATTTTTTTACCGGTCAATTTGATTTTGCCGGCATTGGTAACGACGACAAAGTCGCCGCAGTCCATATTGGGCGTATAGGTCTTTTTGTGTTTACCCATAAGCAAGACGGCAACTTGGGTAGCCAATCTGCCCAGGGTTTGGCCCGTGGCGTCAATGTGATGCCATTTGCGGGTGGTTTCCACTTCCTTTACGGAAGGCAAAAAAGTTTTTGTCATAATTTTGTTTCTACCTTTTGTAATTAATGCGCAGCGGAGTGGTTGGCCGCTGTCTTAATGACTCGTGGTTTCCTATATATTATATCAAAATGTACAAGATTTTATGGGATTTTTTTATGCGCACAGACGGGACAGGGTTTCCGCAAATAACTTTTCAATATCTGCCAAGGTATCCAGCCGCACAAAAAGGCCGCGCATTTCCGAGGCGTTGGGGAAATCCTTTATCCAATATCCGGCTGTTTTCCGGCTGCGGTTTACACCAATGCGTTCGCCGTAATAAGAAACATTTTCGCGGATGAGGTTCAAATAAATTTCAAGCCGCTTTGCAGGCGAATTGCTAACGGGTGCTTTGCCTTCAAAAGCATTAATAATGTCTTGAAAGATAAACGGATTGCCAATGGCTCCGCGCCCAATCATTACCCCGGCGCATCCGGCTTGTAAAAATTTTTTTGCTGTTTCGGCCGTCAATACTCCACCGTTGCCGATAACAGGTATTTTAACTGTTGCGCACGCTTCGGCAACTGCCCCGATATTTGGCTCTCCGCTGTGTACGTCCACCGCCGCACGCGCGTGCAACGTTACCGCCGCACAGCCACAATTCTCGGCCAGTTTGGCAAGGCGCGCACCCAACAATTCCCGATGAATTAACGCAATGCGTGTTTTGAGTGTTACCGGGATTTTAACGCTTTTAACGGCGGCTTCCAGCAACCTGCCCAATTTTGCTTCATCTTTCATCAAAACACAGCCGGCTCCCGCTTTATTAATTTTTTTAACGGGACACCCTGCATTTAAATCTACTATATCGGCTCCGCAGGCTTCGGCATTTTTGGCGGCCTCGGCAATAGTGGTTTCGTCTGCTCCAAAAATCTGCATAGAAACCGGGTGTTCTTTTGGGTTGACCCGCAACATCCGTCCGCTTTTTTCGTTACCATAGTGCAAGGCGTGCGCGGACACCATTTCCGCACACACAAGTCCCGCCCCTCCTTTTAAACAGAGCACACGGAAGGGCGAATCTGTAATACCGGCCATCGGGGCTAAAATTAAATTGTTGGGAACGGTAAAGGACCCTATTTTTAAAGGACGGATTAGGCTCATTTTACTTTCTTCCAGCGTCCCAATTTGGGCAGTTCAACCGTTTTTTGGCGGACCAAACAGGAGCGCATAATTTGGCGTGCTTCCACAAAGGTATTTTTAAATTCCAGCGAATCAATAAAGCCGTCGTGTCCAAAACCGCCCGCCAACACGTGGTCCGTAACAGCAAAGCGGTATGTTTCGCGCGGATTGACTGTGCGTCCGTTTTTTTCAAGCACTACTTGGCGGATTTTTTTGCCCTCTTGCGTAACCGCATACGACACCGTAAACCCCGCCACTTGCGGAAAATTATCCTTGGCATTTAAAGAATCTTCCAATGCTTTTAAAAAGGCCGCGCCCTTAATGGTAATAAAAGTAATGTTATCACCATACGGATATGTTTTATACAAATCATACTCCGTTACCCGGCCCTCGGGCAACGCGTTGCGGATAGAGTCCGAATTGATAATTGCGCCGTCCAGTTTGGACCATCTGTATAAACACTGGGCTAACAAATCCCCTAGCGGAGACTCCGCCGTCAGCGAGGTTGCCACCGGCTGAGGCATATCGGCTACGCGGGCATTCATTTTTTTGCGGGTATCCGCGCGCAACGCTGCGGCACGGGAGGCAATTTCTTCATCCTCGCCAAACTCTTCCTTAAACAAGGGGATATCTTCAAATTTCACCTCACGCACTTGTTTGTTTTTATCAAACAACAGGCGGATATGCCCGATACTATCCAACTTGGAGCCGGGATAGACGATGAAGGTATTATTGACGGTATCGGTTTCGGCGTTTTCGCGGTCCTTATTGGCACTTAAAATAAGCCCCAAATGTTCCACCTCTCCGGCCAAAGAAGCATCACTGACTCCATCCTTTTGTTCCTCGCCGAGAGCGCTTAATACAATGATAAAATCAACACCTTTTTCCCGCAAAAGAGATGCCATATCCTTGGCTACTTGTACCGGGTCCTGCGCGGTTAAACCCAACAAACGGCCTTTATTTTTATTAATAGCCTGTGGGTCAATTAAACCAAAAATGCCGATTTTTATACCGTCCACCGTACGAATTTGATAATCGTGCATAGGCCACGGAATTTTGCCCTCCAACTTCAAATTGGAAACGATAAAAGGATAAGGCAATTCGCGCACAGTATTGCGCAAGGACGGCCAACCGTAAACCAAGTCTTTATCGCTTACAGACCCGGCTGTATAAGGGATGGTTTTGGTCAGTTCGGCCACATACGCACCCTTGGTCAAATTTCCCTCCGGCGCAGAACCGAACCAGTTGCCGCCGTCAAACAGCAAATACGGGGCGGGGCGGGTTTGCAAGAAATTTTTTAGCACCGCATATCCGCCCGCTTCTTTATTTTCAAAGCGCGGCTCCATACGGGACCAATAAAATCCCTGCACATCAGCAGTATAATAAACATCCACCGGGTGCAGTTCTTCGTGCAGGCAGCCGCCTGATAAGGCGGCCGCCAGTAAAATAAAAAGAATAGACTTTACGCGCATATCAGCGTTTGATAATTCTCCCGGTTTCGGGGGCAGTTACCGGCCCCTTTTTAAGGGCGTCTTCCATTAAATCGCGGATAGTTTTATTTCCGGCTAATTTTTTGTTTTCCGCCGGAATTTGCTTAAACATCCAGCCTTCGCTCCCGCCACCGGCAATATAAGAATTGGTAACCAACGTATATTTCTTATTGTTTTCTACGGGTTTTCCGTCTATAAACAGTTTCAGGTCTTTCACCTTTCCGCGTTTTGTTTGTTTATAAGTAATCGTCAACCCGGAATAAGTATATAAACTGCGCGGGGCAAAACCCTTTTTTACAAATTTCTTTAAAAATTTACCGTCCACCGTTACCAGCGTAACCGTATTATCAAACGGATGAATTTCAATCAAATCGCGTTTTGTTACTTCCCCCTTTTTAAGGTCCACGCGCGTGCCGCCATTGTTGTGCACGGCAATCTGCGCACCGGAATAATTGCGGAGTAAGTCGGCAATCCAGTCGTTAAGCGGGGAATCCTGACGGTCCTTGGATAACGGAAGTTTGGACAAGGTTTCCTTGGCTTCGCCGACTACCTCATCCACCCCGGGTTCACGCAAGGAATCAACATATTCCTTCATCGCTTTATCCTCGCCCGTTTCGGCTATGATAAGTGGAACCAGTTCGGACTTGGCAGATAGCACCTTGCCCGTTTTGTCGTCCGTTTCCACGGTAATACGGCTTACGTTATTTAAATAGCAACCGCTTTCTACAAATAACGTACCGTTTACATATTTGTTTTGCAAAATGTTGTGCGCGTGCCCGCCCAACACCACCTGCACGCGGCCTTCAAAACGCTTGGCAATTTCTCCCACATAGGAGGCTACCCCGTGTTTTTCGTCTTTAAACGAATCGTGCACGATAACCACCACAAAATTGGGCTGTTGGGCTTCTACTTCCTTTAAGGCTTTTTCCAAGGCATCAAACGGTTTTCCGTAAAAATAAGACTTAGCCGGAGTAGTGGGAGTCCTGTTCGCCAAACCAATAACGGCTACTTTAATGCCATTTACATCAAAAATTTTATAGGGCTGTACAGTGGCAGGATATTTGCCCGTAGATTTATCAAAAAAGTTGGCGGCCAAAATAGCAAACTGTGCATTGGCTAAAATAGGCGCAACCGCGGCATCTTTAAAGTCAAATTCGTGGTTTCCGATAGTGGCCGCGTCGTAACCCATACGGTTCATAATTTGCACCGCCTTTAAGCCTTTGGAGTTACGGGTTTCCACAGTGCCGTTGGCAAAGTCCCCGCTGTCCAACAGCAAATAATTTTGCGGGCCTTTTTTCAGCACGGCTTCTAACGCGGCAAAACCGCCCTGTCCGTTGCGCGGAAAGAAAAAGCCGTGAACGTCGCTGGTATGATAAATCGTAGTCGTTTTAGCCAGTAAGGCTACGGGCAACAACAGTGCCGCAAACAGCAAAAGCCAAGTTTTTTTCATTGGGAATCTCCTTAAAAGCAGATAATTTATCCTAACAAAAACGACGGGATGTGTTCAAGTTGCTCTTATTTTTGCCGATAGGTAATCCTGCCGGTCTGGGGCGTAAATAACTCGCCTGACGATAGCGCTTGCTCAATTAATTGGCTGACCTTTTGGTTGCCAACCTGTTTTTGGGGCAAATCCGTAAACAATGCCTGTCTGGCAATATAAGAGTTCGTCCCCACGCGATAGATTTGACGCTTTTCAAGCGGTTTGCCGTTTATCTTTATTTGTAAATTTTTTACACGGTTAGGACCAATTTTATCAAAAGAAACTGTTATGCCGGAATAAGTGTATTTATTCCACGGCACCAGCCCAGATTTAATAAACTTTTTGAGAGTATAACCCGGCACTTCCATAGATATTAAAACATCGTTAAAAGGAAATAAATCAATCAGTTGGCGGCGAGTCAGCGACCCGGGCAACAAATCCATACGAGTACCACCTGTATTGTGAATAAAAATTTCCGTTTTGGTTATTTTACGTCCTTCATCTGCTAACCAATCGTCCAGTTCGCCGTCTAACGTATTAGGTAAAATCGGCTTTTTGGACAGGCGTTTGGTAATCACCGCAACCTCGTTATCAAGCCCCGGCTCCCGCAATTCTTCGGCCAGTTTAGCAACGGTTTTATCTTGTCCCACCTCGTCCACATTTAAGGAGATTAACTTCGCTTGGGCGGATAAAAATTTACCTGTTTCGTCGTCCACGTTCACCGTGATTTTGGAAACTGCTTCCAAGTGCGCTCCGCTTTCCACATACAAGGTGCTTTCTAAATATTCGTTGACTATTTTATGCGCATGCCCGCCCAACACCACCTGCACCCGCCCGGGGAAATGCTTGGCAATTTGCCCCATATAGGGCAAAATATCGTGTTGGTAATCCACAAAAGAATCGTGCACAATCACGATTAGCACGGCAGGATCTTGTTTTTCCACTTCTTGCAAGGCTTTAGACAGAGCCGTAAGCGGTTTAATAAAAGTATATTTTTGCGTGGGCTGTGAGGGGTGATTATTGGCTAGTCCGATAACCGCCACCTTTATACCGTCCACATTAAACACGCGTGCAGCCTGTACGCCTGCGGGCAAGAGTCCCGTTGCTTTTTCGCGCAAGTTAGCCGCCAAAATAGAGAATTTAGACTCTTGGATTAATGCGGTAATTCCAGCATCCTTAAAATCAAATTCATGGTTGCCGATAGTAACGGCACTATACCCCACGGCGTTCATCAGTTGCACGGCCTTGGCCCCTCGGGAGAATTTGGCTTCTGCCGTACCATTGGCAAAGTCCCCGCTGTCCAACAGAAGAAACGGTTTTTTCTCGTGGTTGATCACATTTTTTAAAGCGGCAAAACCGCCTATTTTATTTTGGGGATAAAAAAAACCGTGAGTATCGCTCGTATGAAAGATAACTAATGTTTTGGAGGAAACAACTAATGGAAATAACAGTAATAAAATTAGCAACAGTTTTTTCATTTGACTCTCCTACATAAATAAACTGCTCCCTAAGGGAGCAGTTTATTTAAGCGGCAAAGCGCGAAAACGGCGAAATTTTACGCAGCCGTTCAATAATTGGAGGCAACTCTTTGAGCACCAGGTTTATATCGTCTTCGGTCGTTTGGTCCGAGAGCGAAAAACGGATAGAACCGTGCGCAAACTGGAACGGTACCCCCATTGCACGCAAAACGTGCGACGGCTCCAACGAGCCGGACGTGCAAGCCGAACCCGAAGATGCACAAATGCCAAAATCATTAAGATACATCAAAATAGATTCACCTTCAATGTAGCCAAAACTGATATTGGTGGTGTTCGGCACGCGGTTGGATACGTCTCCGTTTACCTTTACGTCCGGGATAGTGGCTAAAATTCCCTGTTCCAATTTATCGCGCAAGGCGGAAATTTTGGTGGGAACTCCGTCTGCAAAGCGCTTTTGGGCGAGTTCCGCCGCCTTGGCAATACCCACAATGTACGGTACATTTTCCGTACCCGCGCGGCGTTGTTTTTCCTGATGTCCGCCCATTAAATAGGGCATAAACCGGGTGCCGCGGCGCACATAAAGCACGCCAATTCCCTTAGGCCCGTGAAATTTGTGGGCAGATAAGGATAGCATATCTACACCTAAATCTTGCACATCAACCGGGATTTTACCCACCGCCTGTACAGCGTCCGTATGAAAAATAGCCCCATTCTCGTGCGCGATTTGGGCAATTTCTTTAATTGGGAAAATGGTTCCCGTTTCGCTATTGGCAAACATTACGGAAACGATAGCGGTATCTCCGTCAATGGCTTTTTTAAATTGCTCCATATTAAAGCGGCCAAATTCATCTACGCCAATGTAATCCACGCGGTAGCCCTGCGCTTCCAAATAGCGGCACGGCTCCATAACAGCCGGGTGTTCCACAGCCGAGGTAATAATATGTTTCTTCCCCGGGAAAGAACGCGCCGCGGAAAAAATAGCGGTGTTGTCGCTCTCCGTCGCGCAAGATGTAAAAATAATTTCGTCCGCGTACGCAGCACCCAAAAATTCAGCCATTTGCTTGCGGGAAGCATCAATCACGTGGCGGTTGTTGCCGCCAAAAGTGTGCATACTGGATGCGTTGCCGTATTTCTCGCTAAAATAAGGAAGCATCGCTTCCACGACTTCGGGAACGCATTGGGTAGTGGCGTTATTATCCAAATAAATCACTTTCATATTAAGCCTGTTCCACCGTCAAGGAAGGGTCCACTTTTTCTTGCAAGGCTTTTTCAATAACGTGTTTGAGCGTCCCCGCCGCACCGGCGCACCCGCTGCACATACCCACCAAGCGGACCTTTACCACCGTACCGTTTAAGTCCACCAGTTCAGCAGAACCGCCGTCCATATTTAGCATCGGGCGGACGTCGCTTTCCAACACTTGTTCAATTTTTCTAATTTTTTCCACAAGTGTCATTTGTGCAAAAGTTTTCGGCGCGTTTGAGGCTTCGTTTGCTCCGTTTACTTTATCTAAAATCTTTTGGATTTCGCCTTTGCAACGGCCACAACCGCCGCCCGCTTTGGTAAAGTGGGTTACATCATCCACCGTTTTTAAGTGGTTGGCGCGGATAGCCTTGATAATCGTTTCTTCCGACACGTTAAAACAATGGCAGACAATCTTTTCCGACTGCTGTTCAAACACCACGGCTTTTCCGCCTTGGCGGTAACTCTTAACGGCGGCCTCTAAGGCTTCCATACCCATTACCGAGCAGTGCATCTTTTCGGCGGGCAAAGTGCCCAGCGCGTCCGCAATATCCTGGTTAGTGATTTTGGACGCTTCGGCAATCGTTTTGCCCTTGACCATTTCCGTCAAAATAGAGGAGGAGGCAATCGCACTGGCGCAGCCAAAAGTTTCAAACTTAGCGTCTTCAATTACGTCCGTATCCTTGTTAACTTTAATCGTCAATTTGAGGGCGTCCCCGCACACCAGGCTGCCGACTTGGCCCGTACCGTCGGCGTTGGGAATGGCTCCCACGTTGCGCGGATTTTTAAAATGATCCATTACTTTTTCCGTATAGTCCCACATAGTAGGCCCCCTTTCTTTTACCTTATATGTATATTATATCATTTTGGTCTAGTGGGGCCTGCGTGCGGTAAGTCTAAAAAGGGTTATTTGTTTTTTGCTAAAATAAAAGTAATGCAATTCCGCTCCGCAGCCGTTTTTTACAACATCCGCAAAACCTCCGTCGCACCGCTGGCGCAGGAGGTGCGGGATTATTTGGCCCAAAAAGGCTTGGCGGTGCGTGTTATTACGTCGCTTGATGAACTGGCGGAACACCCGGCCGATTTGCTCGTAAGTATGGGCGGAGACGGCACTATGCTTTGCTGTGCCCGCGCCGCCGCGCCGCTGCATATCCCGATTTTTGGCATTAACTGCGGGACATTGGGCTTTTTGGCCGCGTGCGAAAAAAACGATTTTAAAAATTCTTTACAGCAGTTACTGGACGGAAAATGTGCGCTCAACGAACGCTTTATGCTCCAAACCCGTTTGTTGGACCAAGACGGGCAGGTGCAAGAGTTTCTGGCATTTAACGATTGTGTGTTGCGTGCCGCCGAGCCGCGTTCTTTTTTGACACAAGCCGCTTTTAACGGAATAAAAATTCCGTCTTATTTCGGAGACGGAGTGATTGTTTCCACTCCTACGGGCTCCACAGCCTATTCGCTGGCGGCGGGCGGCCCGATTATTGAACCCGAAGTTGATGTGCTTTTAGTTACGCCTATTTGTCCGCACACCCTTAACCAACGTCCGCTTATTTTGCCAGGTAATGCCACGCTCACACTCGCGCCCACTTTCAAACAGGAAACCAGCCGCGCCCTGGCCAGCATTGACGGACAAATTAATTTATCCTTACCGCCCGGCGCCAAATTGGAAATTACCCGCAGCCCCGTACGGGCAAAACTGCTGTGCCCGAAGGAGCGCGGATTTTTTTCTATTTTAAACCGTAAACTGAATTGGGGGAACCGCTAATGCTTTCGCGTCTGCGCGTACAAAATTTTGCCATTATTTCCGATTTAACATTGGACTTTGCACCCGGCTTAAATGTTTTTTCCGGTGAAACAGGTGCCGGAAAATCTATTGTAATTGAAGCCCTGGGTTTTGCCTTAGGCGCACGCGGGGATGTATCTGTTATTAAAGACGGAGCCGACAAGATGTGCGTTACCGCCACCTTTTCCAGTGATATGCTGCCGGAAGATTTACGCAAGGAATTTCAGATTGCGGGCGACGTTTTTACCTTAAAGCGCGAACTGGACAAAAAAGGCAAAAACAAAGCCTGGGCCGACGGGCGTGCGGTAACAGTTTCCGCGCTTGCCAAAATCGGGCGCGCGTTGGTGGATTTCCACGGCCAGCACGAACACCAGAGTTTACTTCATCCGTCCGTACATTTATTACTTTTAGATAAATTTGCCAAACACGATACGCTTGTCAAGCAAGTGGAAAATGCCTACCGCCAAGTACAATCCGTACAGGCCAAGTTGGACTCTGCCCGTTTAAGCGCGCAAGAAAAAGAACAACTCTTAGATATGAGCCGCTACCAATTACAAGAAATAGAGGCGGTTAATCCTTCGGCAGAAGAAGATGCACAATTAGAGCAAACCTTACCAAAAATGAAACACGCCGGTCGGCTGTTGGAAATGGCGAGCGAAGCCTATCACGAACTGTACGATGCAGAAGATTCTGCCACCGCCCGCGCGGGCAAAGCCGCACGCGAACTGGAAAGTATGGCGGAATTAGATGAAAATTTATCCGCGCTTGCCGCCGATTTAAACAACGCACTCGTTACGTTAGAGGACGTGGCAGACACGCTTGGCTCATACAAAGATGATATTAATTTAGAGCCTGACGCCTTGGATAAAATGTTGGAACGCCACGAAAAAATCAAACGGTTAAAGGCCAAATACGGCCCGGAAATAGGTGACGTGTTAAAAACGGCGGACGAACTGCGTGAACGCATTAACAATTTGCAAAACTCCGCAGAACACGAACAGGAACTTTTGGCGGAACTGGAAAAAGGCAAAAAAGCCTTGCTTAAATTAGCCGCCGCCTTACACGAAAAGCGCTTTACCGCTGCGCAAAAGTTATCCGCCCTGCTGACGGAGCAAATCCGTCCGCTGGGCTTTAATGCGGTGCGCTTTTCCGCCGCGGTAGAAATGGACGAAGAAAACCTAGGCCCGACGGGGGCCGATAAAGTGGAGTTTTTATTTTCCCCCAACCCCGGGCAAGCCCTTCGTCCGCTCAAAAATATTGCTTCCGGCGGAGAAATTTCCCGCGTAATGCTGGGCCTTAAAACCGTGCTGGCTCCTACCGTGCCGGTAATGGTATTTGATGAAGTAGATGCTGGCATAGGCGGAGAAACGGGCTGGCTCGTGGGCGAAAAACTCCACCAAGCCGCCCAGGGCCGCCAAGTGCTCTGTGTAACGCACCTGGCGCAAGTAGCCGCACAGGCAGACCATAACTTTCACGTAACCAAAAAAGCGGATAAAAATTCCACCGAGGTAACCATTATGCCCCTGCAAGGCGAAAACCTTACCGCGGAAATTGCCCGTATGCTTGGCGGAAATGCAGATAAAAATTCAGCCGCTTTTTCACACGCAGAGGAGTTGCTTAAAAATGCAAAACGCTTTTAATAAAATTACCGCCTATTTGCCGCACAACTGGGTGGAATTAAACGGCTTGCGGCGTTTCTTTTTAGTGGTGTTTTATTTAACCTTGGCTATCGGCCTATATGCGGCGGTGTGTTGGGCGGGCACTTTTTTTGCTCCGGCCGGAGATTTGGCCGCCGCGTCCGCGCCGATGCGCCGTATTTACGGATTAGCCGCCCTGCAAGCCGCGTTGGCCTGCGCGGGCATACGCTTTTTTATTTTGGGTTTACAGGTATTGGACGACACCCAAAAAGCACTTACAAAATAGCCCGAATTTCCTTCTTGCGCACAACCGCACAAAAAGGTAAATTAGCGGATAGAAGGAATATCGCCGGGGGCGTGTTCTTTTGATACAATATATGTGTTGGGGGTAAATGCTCCCCTCATAAAAGGAGATACATTATGTCTAATTGCTGCAAATGTGCCAAATGGTTTCCGCACAACTGGCTGTGCTTAAAAGGCTTGTCCGTGTTGTTCCTGGTACTCTTTTATTTGGCGCTTGTTTATGCTGTTTTTCAAGCGTATGCTATTTTCACGCATCCGCAACTTTCCGGCAGTGAAATGTGGCTTGCCGCCGCGTTCTATGTCGCCAGCGATTTAGCCGCCGCCGTAGGCTTTTTGACCGTAGCCAAAGTGTTAAAAGTGCTGCGCAAAATCAAAAATGCCGTAGCGCCGTGCTGCTGCTCTCACGAAGCACCCGCCGAAGAAGAGCATATCGCCGACGTTGTGGAAGAAGAATCCAAATAACTTATCCGGCGGTGCGCTCCGGCGTACCGCCTTTTTTATGTGAGCGAGGTTGTATGAAAAAAAGCGTATTTGCCGTTTTATGTTTATTTTTCTTGGTCTGCGCCGTGCAAGCCGAAACGATTAAAATGAAGTCCGGGGAATTTATCAGCGGGTCTATTTTATCCCAAACCGAATATACGCTTAATTTGGCTACCTCGTTTGGTACCATTACCTTAAACCAACGCGAAATTGAACAAATCTTACCTGACAAACACCGCATTATTTTAAAGGGCGGTACCCAGTTGGTCGGCGTGATTTTAGACTTAGACGAATTTAACCTCAAATTACAAACCGACGACGGCGCCACCGTAAACGTGGATATGCCGCAAATTGTATCTATTGAAGCCTACGATTACGACCGCGGACAAAACGCTCAAAAAGAATTTGTAGAAAAAACACAGCAAGTCCAACAGGCCAAAGAGGAAGCCAAACAAGCGGCCGCCGCCAAAGGTGCAACCCCCGTAGTGGAAGCCGCCGGAGGACTTACGTTTGACTCCGACATTGACCAAGTGTTTGCGGCGCAAAAGGCTACTGTTGTCAACGGCTCCGTTGTTACGCCTTCCGCCACTGTTACCCAAACCGCACCCAAATTGCTGACGGACGAAGAAGCCTTTATAAAAGGGGTAAAAACAGGCGCTGTCAGCCAAACAGATTTTGCCAAAGCGGCTAAGGAAGAATTAAATAAAAAGAAAGTAGTTCAGCCGGCAGTAAAAACGGCGGGCAAACCGCGCGAAAAAGATTTTTCCAAATATTTTGCTATCCAGGCGGGGGCAATGCCGCTTGATTTAAAACTGGATAATTCCGCCCGCGACGGCTACGACGCACAAGACGATTCTATTGATGTAGGCGGCACAAGTGCGGCAGTATCCAGCAAATTTTTATGGCGCGTAAAAGAGAGCAATTTGTGGGCGGGTCCTGTTTTGGGTATTGCTAATATAGCCAATGCTTCCTTTGCAGACAAAGACCCTGCCGTACAAGCCGCCAACGCGGCGGACATGTCCGCCGGGCGCGAGCCTTCTTACCCTGACCCGACCGTAAGAACCAGCGGACAAATTCTTACGTTAGGCGCCGCCGCCAACTATTATTTAAATCCTAACAGCCGCTTTGTTTTTTATGTAACCGCTTCGGCTATGTATGAAATGCTGACCTTAAATTATCGCGGCGAAATGCAAAGCAACTCCATTAAATCAAACGGCTTTGCAGGCGGCGCAGGTGTGGGCGTGGAAACGTGGGTGGACGATATTATGCTCGGCTTAGAAGCGCGCCAAGTATTTGCCCAACGCAGCGGCGAACTGAAAAACTCTGCCGCCTCCAACACGGTGATACAAGCGCAATTCAGTTGGAAATTTTAATGAAGATTCTTGTTTTGCCTAACGCGTTTAAAGGGTCTTTAAGCGCAGTAAAAGCGGCGCAAATACTGACGCGTACTTTGCAAAAAAAGCACGAGGTGCGCGCGCTCCCGGTATCGGACGGCGGGGACGGATTTATAGATTTTTTTAAAACCTTGGACCCGCACGCCAAAACCATTTCACTAACCGCCAAAAATGCTTTCTTAAAAAATCAAAAGACTTCTTTTTTACTGCTTTCCGATAAAAAAACTGCTGTGGTGGAAACCGCCCGGGTTTGCGGTTTAGGCAGAGCAAAAAAAGAGGAACTGGACCCGTTGGGTGCGTCCTCTTTCGGTGTAGGACAGGTGTTGTCCAAAGCCGTCCAATCCGGTGCAAAAATTATTTATGTAGGGCTAGGAGGAGTAGCCTGCAACGACGGAGGCGCCGGTATGGCCGTAGCGTGCGGTGCAAAATTATATGACAAAACCGGGGAGGAACTTCCGCTGGGGGCCGAACCTCTTTTGCGCATAAAGAGTGTGGATTTATCCGCGCTGCGGAAAAATTTTGCGGGCGTAAAAATATACGGCGTAGCCGACGTCACCAACCCATTGTTAGGCCCCAAAAGTTCAGCCAAGGTTTTCGGCCCACAGAAAGGAGCATCTCCCGAACAGGTCAAAGTGTTGGATAAAGCAATGGACGCGTGGGCCAAGGCTCTTGCTGCGGCAGGGGCAACAAATCCCGCCCGTGCCGCCAGTACCGCCGCTGCCGGAGCCATCGCATCGGGCCTGTACTCCTGTTTCGGTGCGCAATTAATTTTAGGGTCAGATTTTCTTTTTCAAAAAGCGGGGCTGGAAAAATTTTTTCCTTGGGCAGACCTTGTTATTACCAGTGAGGGGAAATTAGACAAGCAAACTTTTTACGGGAAAGCCCCCCTGGCAGTACTCCAACTGGCGCACAAATATAAAAAACCCGTTCTCTTTATTTGCGGAAAACTGGATGAAAAGGCTCTTGTCCGCCAAAAACTCGTCCCCCGGCAAATAGCAGTGCTAACCGACTTCGCCCCAGACGAAACTTGTGCGCAACTACACGCAGAAAAATACCTAAAACAAATTGCCCAAAATTTATAAATTAAGGCTCTTGCACAAGGCTACGCCCTCATCGGTTTTTCCCGTACACTCAATTTGGTTGGGCTTGGAAGAGTGTTCAAAATAAACAGATAATTCGGCAATACCTTTCGGGGGCCAGCCAGTTTCAAAAACATCATAATATAGTTTGACTCGATGGGCGGAATCGGGGCCCACGCTTCCCACAATATTATCCAAAACCGTTTTTTTGCAGGTAATTATACTGGTGTCAGGGGCCGAAGAAATAATACAACCGCTTTTGGAATAATCAATATCCAACGAATACAAATCTTCGGCATAGGTACCGTTGGCTAAATAATAAATTTCCTGGGCCTTGCGGATATTAAACGCAATTTGCAACGCATTGGTCAGGCGAGTTTTGTGCACGGCACGCTGGTATTGTGGTAACGCCGCCCCCGCCAAAATACCAATAATGAGGACAACTACTAATAATTCTATAAGGGTAAAGCCACGGCTAACAACCCACGATGTAGATCCTGAACTAAATTCAGGATGACCTTCTTTTTTCATATAGTCGTCATCCCGTAGTGTCTTTATACGGGATCTGTCGTTGCCGTTGTTGTTTTTGTTGTCATTCCCGAGTGCAGTAGTCGGGAATCTGTCGTTATTTAAAAAAAGCAACGACAACAACAGATCCCCGACTAAATTCCTCGGGGATGACGGCAAAAAACGCCAATTTTTATCAAACCCTTTCATTTTTTCTCCTATTAAAACCTTTATATTTGGGCAAAACAGCCTTTTATACGCATTTTTATACGGCGGATACATCCGGGTACAACCAACGCGGAATATCAAAATTTTAACAAAAAAAAAAAACGAAACAACCCCTTTACAATAAACGGCGAAACGACAAAGACAAAAACAACATTTTTTGCCGTCATCCCAAATTGCCGCCCATACCGCTAGGCGGCACCCCGTAGTGTTTCTGTACGGTGTCTATTGATAGATTTCAGGATCTACTGATTGGGTAGTTAGTTGTTGTCGTCATCCTGGAATGTCGTAGTCCAGGATCTGTTGTTATAAAACAAGGAATAGACTCTGGAACACTCCGCGCCGGCAAACCTTCCAGTATGTCCTTTTAAATAACAACCACTACCCATAAGGTAATTCTGAACCAAGTGCAGAATTACCTCTAATGTTAGAACAACACTTTCCATAACCCTGCGGGCCGACAAACTTTCCGGGAGATAACTCCACCAAACGAAAGCCATTATCTATTAGTTGCACGCCAAAAATAGGCCACAAAAAACTCCGCAGATTTCAACCTGCGGAGTTTTTTATGCCGTGTGAAAATAAAGGGCTACATCACCATATCTAAAATTTCTTGGGGATTTTCGGTCAGGTAGTCCGGCTGATATCCGGCCAAAACCTCGCGCGTACGGAAGCCCCACAACACTCCGCAAACGCGGACACCCGCATTTTTGGCAGTCTGCATATCTACGTCCGAATCGCCCACATACAACACATCTTCGCGTTCACAACCCGCCGCAAACAAAATATCGTTTACAACCGTCGGGTCCGGCTTTACAGGTATGCCCTCGCGCTGGCCCAAAACCGCCGTAAAATGAATTTCCGGGAAGAAATATTTTACCAAACGCTCCGTGGCGCTTTGGTATTTGTTGGACGCCACCGCCAATTTGATACCGCGTTTTTGCAGGGAAGATAACAACTCCGCCATACCCGTATAAGGGAGCGTATTATCAGCCAAATGTTTATCGTAATATTCAAAAAAGACCGGGTGGATTTTAGCCATATACTCCGGGGTTTTGCACCCCTCCGGCAAAGCGCGCTCCAACAATTTGCCCACTCCGTTTCCCACAAAACTTTGGCACTCCGTTTGCGAGCGCACGGGAAGTCCCAGCGCTGCCAAGGCGTGATTGGCTGCGGCAGCCAAGTCCGAAATGGTATTTAAAAGAGTACCGTCCAAATCAAAAATCACCAACTGCTTCATATAAACTCCTTACAAAAGTTACCCGCCACCGGGCGGGTATAAAATTATAAATACTGTCGGAAAAAATCTGCCAGACGCTGCTTGTATTCAAATCCGCCGACTTCGGCGCATTTGTTATGGCGCGCCCCGGGCACGAGCCAAATTTCCTTGGGGTCGCCTGCTTTTTTAAACAGCATTTTAGCCTGTGCCGCCGGGACCAAATTATCATACCGTCCGTGGATAATAAACACAGGGCGCGGGGCAATTTTAGGTATATTGTATTTGGGGCTGTACCGCTCCGGATTTACACCCAAATTCTTGCGGATATAATGCAAAATAATCGGGATAATAGGGAAATAAGGCACCTTATTATGCACCCACGCCCAACGGGACACCACGCGGCGGAACGAATAATAAGAGGCTTCCGCCACTACACAAGCCACTTCGGGATTGCGGGCGGCTTCGCAAATAGCCACCATACCGCCCATTGATAAACCGTAGAGGGCGATTTTTTCGCAAAACTGCGGACGCGTTTCCTTTAAAAAGCGGATAGCCGCCGCCGCATCTTTAATTTCCAAATAACCGATAGAACTCGTTTTGCCGCCGCTTTCCCCCAGCGCGCGGAAATCAAAGTAAAACAAGTTAAAACCCAAATCGTGCAGAAAATAAGTATTCTTTAAAATATCCGCGCGGTTCATTCCCCAACCGTGCATTAAAATAATTGTTTTATTGGAATATTGGGCACTTGGAATAAACCACCCGCGCAACTGCACCTTGTCCTCGGTTTTAAAATATACATTTTCATAAGGCAGCCCATATTGGTCCGGCCACGCATCCAACGGCTTACGCTTGGATGTGGGATGTAAAACTTTCTTGGCACAATGCACGCAGAACCAAACGGTAAACAGCGCGAGCAGCACCAAGGCACCGACAATACTTACGATAACAGTTAATACGGGACTCATACGTCCTCCTTATTTTAAAATTTCGCCAAATGCTTCCGGCACACACGCGGCCGTATCCCGCGCCAATACGCCGTAATCCGTCCGTTTGCGCGCGGCCAAATCTCCGGCTAATCCGTGCAAATATACACCGCAGCAAGCAGCCGGTAAAGCCGTATTTAAAAATCCTTTTTGCGAACCTGCCTGCGCCCACAACCCGGCTATCACACCGGCCAACACATCACCCGAACCCGCCTTAGCAAGAGACGGGCCTCCCGTAGTGTTTTGATAAGTTTGCTCCGCTCCGCAGACCAAAGTTTGCGGTCCTTTTAACAGGCAAACCCCGGACGTCTTTTGCTGTAAATCTTCCACCTGGGTTACGCGCTCCTCTGCGGTGGAGGCTATACGGGAGCGCAGTAAACGCGCCATTTCCCCCGGATGAGGCGTAAAAATACAGGGGCGGTTCTTAGGCCACCAAATGGTCCAGGCAGGATCCTTGGAAAGCGCGTTTAACGCATCCGCATCAGCCACCAAGGGCAAATTACAAGTTTGCAAAAACGGAATAATAAGAGGGCTTTCTCCCATCCCTGGCCCCAATACAGCCAAAGAGGGTTTTTGGCACGCCGTAAAATCAGTCAGTTCATAAAGCCCGTCGGCGGAAAGCAAGCCTTCTTCGGTTTCCGGCATTGGGAGTGTAATTACTTCCGGCAAAGCGGCGGCAAAAGCAGGCTGCATACTTTTGGGAAGTGCCCAAAACACCAGCCCCGCCCCGGCCAAAAGCGCGCTTTTGGCGCATAAATAGCCCGCACCGCACATAGTGCGCGACCCGGCTACCACCAGCACCCGACCAAAGGAACCTTTATGGGCCTGTTGGGGACGGGAGGGAAGCCACGAACGGATTTGTTCCGGCGTAATTAAGTTCATTTTTGCACCACCGCCGTTGCCAACGCATATTCTTTGGTATGCGTGAGCGAAATTAAAATCATCAAATCTTTGGCCCGTTCATCCGCCACCGTTACTTGCGGGCAACCGTTTTCCAAATTACTGACTTGGATATTTTTAAACGCAATTTCCGCAAACGGGAGCGCCTTAAAAACGGCTTCTTTGGCGGCAAAACGCGCGGCTAAATGCTCGTACTTATTTTTGCGCGCCAAAGAATAATCAAGTTCGTGCTGTGTAAACAGGCGGGATAAGGCCCCCGGCTTTTGGGCCAAGATTTCTATCCGTTTTACTTCTACGATATCTGTGCCCAAGCCGATTATCTGCATTATTCCACCGTTACACTTTTAGCCAAATTGCGCGGTTGGTCAATATCGCACCCCAACCGCTTGGCAATCCAATAGGCCAAAAATTGGAGAGGAACCACATCCACCACCGGCTGCAACAACTCGTTTGTTTGCGGCACAATAAACACTTGGTCTGCCACGTCCGCAGCCATTTTGGCTCCGGCCTTGGTGGTAACCGCCACCACAAAAGCACCCCGCGCGCGGCACTCTTGGCAGGCAGAAAGCATTTTTTCAAACAACGCATCGTGCGGCATTAAAACGATAACAGGTGTGCCTTTATCAATAATGGATATCGGCCCGTGCTTAATTTCTCCCGCCGCAAAACCTTCCGCACTGCGGTAAGAAACTTCTTTTAATTTAAGCGCCCCTTCCAACGCAATAGGGAAATTTACATTTCGGCCCAAAAAGATAAAGCGGTCCGCCTTATAGATTTTGCGGGTTAAATGGCGCACCTCATATTCCAATTTGACGGCTTCGCCCATATCCTTGGAAAGTGCTAACAGTTCCTTATATAACTTTTCAAAAGCAGTCTGGCTCAAATTGCCGTTGGCCTGCCCCAAGAAAGCCGCCAACGCATACATAGATGTAATTTGGCTGGTAAAGGCTTTGGTGGAAGCCACGCTGATTTCCGGACCGCAATGTGTAAAGAAGGTACTGTCGCAAGTGCGCGTAAGAGACGACCCCAGCACATTACAAATGGCTAATGTGCGGAAACCTAATTCTTTGGCTTTTTTAACAGCCCCGATAGTGTCCGCCGTTTCGCCGGATTGGCTGATAGCAATCGCCAAGGTGTTCGGCAATTGTGGAACGGTGCGGTATTTGTACTCGCTTGCCAAATCCACGCTTACCGGAATGCCGGCTAACTGTTCAATATAGTATTTCCCGACCAGACCCGCGTGATAAGCCGTACCGCAGGCAATAATATGAATATTACGCAGTTGGCGCAATCCATCGGTATCCAAGCCTAATATTTTGCCAAAGTCCGTGCGCGCGGTACGCAAGGTATCCTCAATGGCTTGGGGTTGATCGTAAATTTCCTTTAACATAAAGTGGGCATAGCCGCCTTTTTCGGCAGTTTTTTGGTCCCACGAAATCTTAACGGGTTTTACTTTTTTTTCTTTGCCGTCTTTATCCAATACAGTTACCCCGTCAACGTGCAGAACGGCCACATCCCCTTCTTCCAAAAACAAAACTTTATTCGTATGTTTTAAAAAAGCGGGTACATCAGAGGCTAAAAAGTTTTCGTCCTTTCCCACGCCAACAACCATCGGGCTTTGTTTTTTTACCCCAATCAACAACCCCGGCGTGCGCGCCCACATTACTCCGTAAGCATACGCACCGGAAATTTCTTTATTCGTTTTTTGAACGGCTTTCAACAAGCGGTCTTGGTCGTGAGAAGCCCGGACGTGCAGTAAATTTTCCTCAATTAAATGGGCTATTACTTCGGTATCTGTTTCGCTTTTAAAGCGGTGGCCGCGCGCTTCCAGTTTGGCACGCAGGGTTAAATAGTTTTCAATAATCCCGTTATGCACGACAACAATATCGCCGGTGCAATCGGTATGCGGGTGGGAATTCTCCTCGCTGGGCTTGCCGTGGGTGGCCCAACGCGTATGCCCGATACCCGTAGTTCCCTTGGGATTGGCAATCAGCGTGGCTTTTTCCAGTTCAGCCACTTTGCCTACGGCGCGGACCGTAACCAAGTTACCGTTTTGCAGTACAGCCAATCCGGCAGAGTCGTATCCGCGGTATTCCAATTTTTTCAAACCGTCAATAATATAAGGGACGCAGTTATTATTCCCTACATAGCCGATAATTCCGCACATAATACGCTCCTATAAAAGTTCCTTCATCTCGCTTACCGCAGCAGGCAACCCCGCAAAAACGGAGCGCGTAACAATGGAAAAGCCAATGTTCATACAGGACATTCCGCCAATATCGGCCACCGCCAGCACATTGTGGTAATCCAAGCCGTGTCCAGCGTGCACTTCCAACCCTAATTCTTTGGCAAGCAAGGTAGAAAGAGCCAAATCTTGCAACAATTTTTGCGTTTGTTTGGCGGTAGTGGCTTCGCTGTAATCGCGGGTGCACAGTTCCACAATATCCGCACCCAATTTAGCCGCAGTGCGGACAGAAGCGGCATCCGGGCTGACAAAAAGACTTACCAAAATACCCTTTTTATGCAGCCGTTCAATCATTTCAAGCAAACGCGCTTCTACCTGCGGAGTAAATTTCAAACCGCCGGTGGTGGTTACTTCGCCCGGTTCTTCCGGCACGATACACACAGAATAAGGCTTGTATTTTAACGCGGCCTTTTCCAGTTCCAGCGTGTAGGAGCATTCCAAATGGATTTTGCCCGGAAAAGTTTTGCACAGCAGAGCCAGGTCCTTTTCGTTAATGTGGCGCTCGTCTTTGCGTAAATGTACCACAATAAAATCGGCTCCTGTTTCCAGGCATACGGCTGCGGCATCCACCGGGTCCGGCCACGCGGCACGGCGCGCCTGGCGCAAGGTGGCGATATGGTCAATATTTACACCTAACTTTAAACTCATTTGCACGCCTCCGTTTTTTGTTTATAAAGGGCTTCCACTTCCTGCATTACCCGGTTGACGGCAGAAATTTCTTTCCCCTCTACCAAAATACGCAGTTTAGGCTCCGTCCCGCTGTACCGTACAATTACGCGGCCTTGGCCGTTCATTGTTTTTTCTATTTCGGCTACACCGGACAAAAAGCCGGGCAAAGAATCTAACGGGGGTTTCGCCGTTACCGGCACAGCCGTTAATTGGCTGGGGTATTTGGACCATTGGTCGGCAAACCAACTGACGGGTTCGCCCGATTTTTTGACAAATTGTAAAAATTGTAAAGCAGACAGAATACCGTCGCCCGTGTTGGCAAAGTGGCGGAAGATAATATGCCCGGAGGTTTCGCCCCCTACGGACAAATCTCCCTTTTCCAACGCTTCGGAAACGTATTTATCCCCGACGGTTGTCAGTTCCACCTCTACGCCGTTTTCCTTTAAATAGTTAATGCACCCCAAGTTAGCCATAATGGTCAAAACGGCTTTGTTATTGTTCAAGCGGCCTTCTTTTTTTAAGCACAGAGCGGAGGCGGCAATAATATTATCACCGTCCAACTGGCGGCCCTTTTCATCGGACGCTATCACGCGGTCGGCATCGCCGTCAAAACTAAACCCGACGAAGGCTTTTTCCTTTTGGGTTAATTCCTGCATAAACTGCGTATGTAATGCACCCACATTTTTATTAATGTTGGTTCCGTCCGGCTTGGCAGCGGTTACGACAACGTCCATACCGAGTCCCGCAAAAATATTTACGGCAACCTTGGAACTTGCGCCGTTAGCACAATCCAACACCACTTTGGTTCCTTTTAATAAAGAAGCATCCACCGTGGACATCAAAAATTTTTCATATTCTTTAACCAGGGATACATCTTCTTTGAGGGCTCCTTTGGGGGAAGGAATATCCTGCAAAGATTCAATTTCGGCCTCAATGGAATTTTCCAATTCTTCGGGGAGTTTGGTACCGTGATTAGTAAAAAATTTGATACCGTTAAATTCAGCCGGGTTGTGGCTTGCGGAAATAACTACCCCGCACAGGCTGCCAGTTTTTTTAACGAGGTACGCCACGCAAGGAGTAGGCGCAATACCTACACTAATAACATCCGCCCCGCTGGCGCGGATACCTTTTTCCAAGGCGGCCAAAATAGCCGGGCCGGAGGCGCGGGAATCCTGCGCGATAATAACTTGGGGCTTTAAATGCTCGTTCTTTGCATATTCCTGCAACTCACGCAAGGCGGCATAGCCCAATTTTTGGATGAAATCATCCACCAACGGGAACTGGCCTGCTACGGCACGAACCCCGTCGGTTCCAAAATACTTTCCCATATACACTTCCTTTTGCACCGGCGGGCGCACAGCGGCCCCGGCGCGGTTAGTCCCGTCCCAAAGTTTAAACGACTTAAAAGAGTTCCGCTTGTTGAGCCTCCGGCTTTTCGGCTTTCGGCGCCTTCGGTTCCTCTTTTACGGGTTCTTGCTCTGCGGGCTTGGGCGAAGCATCCTCCTTCGCGACGGGTTTCAAGCCCAAAATTTCGTCAATTTCCTTGGCGTCCACCACTTCTTTGGCAAGCAGGGTTTCTACCAATTTATCAAATGCAACGCGGTGGGAAGAAATAATCTCTTTTGCGCGGGCATAGGACGATTTAATCAAATCTAATATTTCCTCATCAATGGTGCGGGCGAGTTCTTCGGAATATGTTTTGTGGCGCGAAAGGTCGCGGCCTAAAAAGACTTCGCCGTCGTCGCCATTTGGCAAGGCAATCGGCCCCAATTTTTCGCTCATACCCAATTCCACCACCATTTTGCGGGCATAAGCCATTGTTTTGTTGAGGTCATCGCTGGCTCCGGAGGTGATTTCGCCAAAGACAATTTCTTCGGCGGCACGTCCGGCAAGCAAAATACACAGTTTGTCCAACAGTTCAGATTTGCTGGTTAAAAATTTATCTTCCAACGGCAGTTGCAAGGTGTAGCCCAAAGCCTGGCCGCGGGGAATAATCGTAACCTTATGCACCGGGTCCGAGTGGTTCGTCAAGCGCGCCACTAACGTATGTCCGCACTCGTGCGCGGCGATGACACGCTGTTCGTGTTTGGAAATAATACGGCTCTTTTTCTGCGGCCCGGCAATTACGCGTTCAATGGCTTCGTCCATATCGGCAGAAGTTACAGCCTCTTCGTCTGCACGCGCGGCCAAAATAGCAGCCTCGTTAATGACGTTTGCCAAATCAGCCCCTACAAAGCCGGGGGTTCCTTTGGCTACAACTTTCAAATCTACATCCTGGCCCAATTTTACTTTTTTGGCGTGAACTTTTAAAATTTCCTCACGGCCTTTTAAATCCGGTGCGGGAACGGAAATATGTCTGTCAAAACGGCCGGGGCGGATTAAAGCCGGGTCCAGCACGTCCGGGCGGTTGGTGGAAGCCATTAAAATAATGCCTTGTTTGCTTTCAAAGCCGTCCAGTTCAATTAACAGTTGGTTTAAGGTTTGTTCGCGTTCGTCGTGCCCGCCCCCAATACCGGCAAAGCGGCGGCGGCCTACGGCATCCAATTCGTCAATAAAGATAATGGCAGGAGAGTTCTTTTTGGCCTGGTCAAACAAATCGCGCACGCGCGCCGCGCCCACACCTACAAACATTTCCACAAATTCCGACGCAGACGCGGAGAAGAAAGCCACTCCCGCTTCTCCCGCTACGGCTTTTGCCAGTAAAGTTTTCCCCGTTCCGGGCGCCCCATACAAAAGCACGCCTTTGGGCAGTTTTCCGCCTAAGCGCTGGAATTTTTTAGGGTTCTTTAAGAATTTAATAACGTCTTCCAATTCTTCCTTGGCTTCGTCGCAGCCGGCCACATCTTTAAAGGTTACGGTCTGCTGGGAAGGGTCCTGCATTTTGGCTTTGGAGCGCGCAAAGTTAAGGGCGCTTTTGCCGTCATTTCTTTGCGGACGGAGAAAAATAAACCACCACAAACCGATTAAAAGTACAATCCACAATACGTTGAACAGAATATTGCCCAACCAACTGTTGTCCTTTTCGGCTTTGTATTTAATTTTGGCGGCGGATAATTGGTTCACTAGGTCCGGGTCTTCCATACGCACCGTTTTAAAGGGAGCGAACTGCCCGTCCTGCTTTTTATACATCCCGGAGATAACACCCGGGGCCACCGTCAAGTCCGACACTTCGGCTGCGGCTACTTTGTTTTTAAAGTCGGAATAGTCTAATTCCGCCTGCTTGGGGCCCTGTTTATTAAACAACAACACGGCCAGCGCAAAAATAGCCAACCAGCCTACAATTTGACCGACGGATACAATCCGGCGGTTGTTCGGACGTTTATTATTCTTCATTATTTTCTAAATACTCCAATATACGGCAAGTTGCGGTACAGTTCGTTATAATCTAATCCGTACCCAATCACAAATTCATCACCCACGGTAAAACCAATGTATTTGGGGTGGACATCCGCCTTGCGGTTGCAAGGTTTATCCAACAGACAGCAAATTTCAATGCTGGCCGCGCCGCGGTTTTTTAAATTGCCGAGCAAGTAATCCAAGGTAAGCCCGGTATCTACAATATCTTCTACGATAACGACGTGGCGGCCTTTAATGCTTTCACGCAAATCCAACATCGTGCGCACCTGACCGGTGCTGGCCGTTCCGCCCGCATAAGAAGATAAGCACATAAAATCCATATTGCAATCTACGCTGATGTTCTTCATCAAATCGGAATAGAATAAAATGCACCCGCGCAAAATACCTACGAATAACGGCTGTTTACCGCGGTAGTCGGCGGAGATTTGGCGGCCCAGTTCTGCACAGCGCGCCGCGAGTTGTTCCTGCGAAAATAAAACACGTTCTAAAACGGGAATATCAGACATAACCCCTCCAATAGAGATATATAATACAGGATACCTTTTTTTCGCCTGAAAATAAAGAGGACCGGACCCAGGGGAATTTAGGCCTTTTGGCCCTTGTGTTTTGCAGGTAAAAACCTTATAGTATAAATATGAAAAAATTAATTACCTTTTTATTTGCTTTTTTGTTTATCCTCGCCCCGGTGTGGGGACAATGTGGTAAAAACGCGGATTTGGACAAACGGCTCCAAATATCTATCCGCACCCTTACAACTAATAAAAATTTAGAGATGCAGAGAACCCTGCGCCAAGAAACGGATATAAACCTATCAAAGGTTATTTCTTGGCAGGAGTTTTTGCGTTTAAATGAAAGGGCAAAAGAGCGCTTATTAGCATCCACCCGGTTGGAGGCAAAAGCCCTGGAATTGGACTTAAAAGAAAATCCTAATATGGTTGCACCACAAATAGAATATAAGAATTCCGTGCCAGACTATTCGCACGCCTTTACGCACAAATATATTTTTATTTCAGAGAACATCTCTCACGACACTAAATCCGCCCCGCAAGAAGTAATTAATATTTTGAAGGCCGCCCGCAACGCGCGCCCAAATGCCAAAATTTTACTCGCCCAAGAGTTTTTAAGTTGGACGGGAGAAAGTAATGATTCCTTGCTTAAAAAACCGGGCCAAAATTCCGAACTATATTCTAGTTATCCGGAAGTAACCCAAGCGGCCGACACATTGGGGATAGACCAACTGGCATTAGATGATACCCCCTATTATGCAGAAGACAAAAATGTCTTCGTAAAATTAAGAAAATTCTTGGTTGAGGTAACTCCACAGGATAAACTCCCACTTTTATCATACACAGAGTGCGACGATCCCTTATTTACCCGGTGGGCTTCCGCATATCAATTTATTGGGATATCCCCGTTTGGGGTTTTGGAACGCAATTACCAATGGGCCGGACGAATAAAGGCGGTAGAACCCCATTATGATCTGATTTTGGTATATGCTGGCAGCGGCCATTTACGTAACACCTATTCCAATGATCTGCCAACGCTGCTTAAATGCAAGGATTTTGCCCATATTGCGTTATTTCCTACGGATCCAATAGACCCGGCCGTTGGGAAATACTATGAAACGCGCTTTTTAAAAGGGGAACAATACGCCATTACCAATGACCAACAACAATACCAAGAGGACGCCCGTTTACAAGAACAAGTAACCCGTGGTACTACCTTTAAACAATCGCTTGACCAAACAGAAGAAGAAACTTATCAATCCTATAAAAATTGGAAAAATAAAAAACTTCCACTGTGGGTTAGCCTAACAGAAGAGGAGTTTCTCCAAAAGAACCCTAATTATAAAAAACCTAATGCCTTAAAAAATGATATAGTTTCCCATTGTACCTATGGAATAATTTTGGCAGAACCACGCGTTGAACAAGAACAAAAACCGGAGGTTTGCCCTGCGCCTAAAACTATGCCAATTGGGCCCAAACACAAAAGTTACATTTAGCAGCAAAAGCCCCGCTTGCAGGCGGGGCTTTTTATTAGGCGTTTGATAAATTAGCGACCAAAAAGTTTATCCAACTGCTTCATATCCAGTTGCGCTACGCACGGACGTCCGTGCGGACAATGCATTCCGTCCTTGCATTTCTTCATATTTTCTAAAAGGCCTTCGGCTTCGGCAGGCGATATTTGGTCGTGCGCTTTAATGGCTTTTTTACAGGCCAGCATTGCCACCATTTTGCGCTTTAAGGTTTCGGTAGATTTAGACGGGTCCCCTACCACTTGCGACAAAGAGACGATAAATTCTTTCATATCGTCCTCTTTAAAGCGAATCATATGCGGCATTGTGCGCACCAGTACCGTACGGGCAGAAAAAGGCTCTAACTCAAAACCCGCCGTTTTAAGCCAACCGGCCCAAGACAAAAGCGTTTCCGTATTGGACGGGGGCAAGTCAACGTGTACCGGGAAAAGCAGTTTTTGCACCTTTACGGAGCGGGCTTCGAAAGCCTCCAAATAATGTTCAAAAAGAACTCTCTCCTGCGCGGCGTGCTGGTCAATTATCACCAACCCCAACGGATTTTCAAACAACAGATAACTGCGCTGTAACTGGCCCAAATAATGATACGGGCCACGGTACCACTTCGGCGCATCAGCAGAAACCAAGTCTGCCGGTTCAGCAGGTGATGCCACGGACTTAGCCGGAACAGACGGAATTTTGGACGGTTCCTCCGGCCGGGCCACATATTCGGCCGGTTCCTCGGTTTCCCGTAAAGTAAAATTATTTTTAGGTTTAAAATCACCCAATTTTAAAGGTTCCGCCACCGTTTGGGCAAAAGTTTCCATAGGGGAGGGTGTAAATAATTTCTCCGCCGCGGGCTGCGCGGGTATGGGCAAATCTATTTTGGGCGGCAGCGTTACTTGCACCGGACGTGCATTTTTGAAAATAGTTTCTCCCGCGGCGTTCATTACAAAACCAAACACCTTGCTTTCGTTTACAAAGCGGATATCGCGCTTTTGAGGATGAATATTTACATCAAAATCCGCAGGATTTAACGTCATATACACCAAAAAGGCCGGGTGGCGGTCCTTCGGGCGGACATTTTGATAAGCCTTATAAATAGCCTGTTGGACGGTTTTGGAATCAATCGGACGGCGGTTTACAAAAATATATTGCATATCCCGAACGGAAACCAATTTGTCGGCAGGGGTCAAAAAGAGTTTCAGGCCCAGTTCCCCAAATTCTTTAAATAAAAGAGACTGCGCCACTTCTTCGCCCAAAATTTGTTTGGCGCGGTTCACGGCGCTTTGCGGCAGTTCGCCTGTTTGGGCGGGTAAATCATACACAGAACGTCCGTTAATCATCACGCGGTAGCCCACCTTTAAATTGGCAAGTGCGCTTTCCTCAATCACCTTTAACAGGCAGGCACGTTCGTATGAATCACTTTTCAAAAATTTGAGGCGCGCGGGAACATTATAAAATAAATCACGAATTTCCACCGTAGTTCCCTTGATAGACGGAGCCGGACTTTGGGCAAAAATCTTTCCAGCGTGAATTTCCACCCGATGCCCCTGCCCGCCTTCCCGGCAACTGGTAATCGCCATCCGCGATACGGCCGCCACAGAATACAGGGCTTCCCCACGGAAACCAAACGTTTGCAAGGTTTCCAAATCACTAAATGAATTAATTTTGCTGGTAGCGTGGCGCCGGATACTTAACAGCAGGTCATCTTCGCTCATTCCGCACCCGTTATCGTTAATGCGGATTAAGGTGCGGCCGGCGCCTTCTATATCAATATTAATGGCACTCGCGCCCGCGTCCACTGCGTTTTCCAGCAGTTCTTTAAGCACGCCCGCCGGGCGTTCAATTACCTCGCCCGCGGCGATTTTTCCGGCGGTTTTTTCGTCCAATAGATGAATATTACTCATTAATCCGTTTCTTCCACTCGCAAATTAACTGTAATGCCGCCATAGGGGTCAACTGGTCGGTATCGGCCAGTTTGATTTCCTCCACAATGGGAGAGGAAAATAAATCTTTTACCATATCTTGCTCTTTGGCGGAAATTTTGGAACCTTTTTTTGCCTCTAAATCTTTGAGAACCTTTTTGGCGCGCAAGGTACAGGCCGCCGGCAAGCCCGCAATCTCAGCGACGTGAATCCCATACGAGCGGTCTGCCGCGCCCGGTAAAATTTGATATAAAAAAGCCAGTTTGCTTTCGCCGGAAGCATCTTGATATTCCTTGGCCTCCACGTGATAGTTGCGCACGCGGGCATACTTATTTTCCAAATCCACCAGTTCAAAATAGTGCGTGGCAAACAGCACCTTGGGGCCGCCGTGCGGTTTATATAAATATTCCACAATGGCCCACGCAATAGAAATGCCATCAAAGGTAGAGGTTCCGCGGCCGACTTCATCCAATAAAATCAAACTGCGCGGAGTCATAGAAGCCAAAATATGGGCCGTTTCGTTCATTTCCACCATAAAGGTAGAATTGCCCCGGCCCAATGCATCGTGCGCGCCGATACGCGTCATAATTTTATCCACCACGCCCAAACGCGCCGCCGAAGCGGGCACAAAACTGCCCATTTGCGCTAAAATCGTAATAATAGCGGTTTGCTTTAAAAATACGCTCTTTCCCCCCATATTGGGGCCGGTAATCAGCATAATTTGGATTTGCTGGCTGCCGATATCCAAATTATTCGGCACAAAACTGCCCGCGGGCAAGGTGTCTTCCACTAACGGATGTCTTCCGTTTTCGTAATAGAGTTCGGTTCCGTTGTTTACCTCCGGCTTAGTCCAGTTGCCTTTCATAGCATCCAACGCAAGGGACATATATACGTCCAGTTCCGCAACAATTTGCGCAAAGGCTTTCAAATGGTTAATTTGCGCCGCCAAGGTTTTGCGGACTTCATCAAACAAACTGCTTTCCAAACGGATAATTTTTTGCTCGGCATTTAAGATTTTGTCTTCCAGTTGTTTGAGTTCTTCGGTAATAAAACGCTCGGCATTTACCAAGGTTTGCTTGCGCACATAGTTATAAGGCACTTTGGCAATATGGCTTTTGGTAACTTCAAAATAATAACCAAAAACAGAAGTATAACCCACTTTTAAGGTAGTAATACCTGTTTTTTCGCGTTCGCGCGCACAGATATCTTCCATACATTTATTGCTATTGGCTTTGAGCGAGCGAAGTTCATCTAACCCGGCATTGTAACCTTGACGGATGACGTGTCCGTCGGAAATTTTTAAGGGCGGATTTTCACTAATAGCATCATACAGCACACGCGCCATATCGCGTAGCACTGGCAAATGCTCCTTGAACGATGCAGCCAAATACGGCGCGACGTGTCCGTATTGTTCAAACCAACGGGCAATCGGGTCCACGCTTAAAAGGGAATTGCGTAGGCCAGACATATCGCGCGGAGAAGCCGTACCCGTAGCGGTGCGCGTCATAATGCGTTCAATATCGGAAATGTTTTCCAACAAAGCAGATAAATCGGCAAGGGCAGATTGATTATTTACAAATCCCTCCACCGCGTTTTGGCGCACGGCAATATCCGCCGGGTCCATAAGCGGATGCAAAATCCACTCCTTTAACTTGCGGCTGCCCACCGCTGTTTTAGTTTTATCCAGCAAGGCCCATAAACTGCCTTTTCTGTTCCCTTCCTGGCTTTTAACCAATTCCAAAGAGGCTACGGCATTTTCGTCAATTTGCAAGCAATTTTTAAGTTCTCGGTAGGACGGAACCAGCACCCGTTTAAAACTAGGCTCGGTAACGTTTAAATACCGCATAATAAGGAGCGCGCACGCCAAGGCACTGCGCTTACTGCCCCAAGCGCTCAGTGCAGGCCAATTTTCCGGAAGGGTATAGTCCCCGTCAAAAGCGGGTTGCTCGGTAAGCGTTAAATTAGCGGGCAAAACAATTTTAGTTTTAAGTTGCAAAAGAGTGTCTTTATCCGCAATAATTTCGGAAGGATTTACCGCGGCCAAAGCGGCGGCCAGATTGGTTAAAGAAATATCTTTATCGTTCTGGTTTATCCAAAATTCTCCTGTGGAAACCTCCACGCACGCCATTGCCCACCCCGCCGGCAACGACATAACAGAAACCAAATAATTGGATTGGTTGGCATCCAGCAAGGTGTCTTCCATTAGCGTACCGGGGGTAATCACGCGAATAACTTTGCGTTCAAACAGTTTGGTGTTTTTGTCCATTACCGTACTGGTTTGCTCGCAAATACCAATTTTTTTTCCCGCATTTAATAAGCGGACAATATAGTTATTGGCCGCGTGATACGGAATACCACACATCGGCATACCGTTGCGCGCAGTAAGAGTAAGACCCAAAAGGGCGCTAATTTCGCGCGCCTGGTCATCAAACATTTCGTAAAAATCACCCAGACGGAAAAACAACACGATATCGGGGTATTTGGCCCGCGTGTCAAAATATTGCTTCATTAAAGGGGTAAGAGCAGTCTTTTGCATAGTGATATTCTAGCAATTTTTCCCCTTTTATGGCCCGACGGCAACCTTTTATGCGGAGAATAATTTTATACATAGATAAAGAAATGACAGAAACGTAATTTTTTGTTATAATATTTGTACCTAGTTGTTTAAGTAATAACTACGGTCCGGAACTTTTAAGTTCCGGCGTTTTTAATGTTTTGTTCGGTAGGATGGCTGAGCGGTCAAAAGCAACGGTCTGTAAAACCGTCGGGCTACGCCCTACATAGGTTCGAATCCTATTCCTACCACCATTTAACCACCCTTACGGGTGGTTTTTTTATGGGATAGAAAAGCAGGCAACTTGCTTCAATAAGAATTAGCCGCTACTTCCAGCCCTGCTGCTATACAATATTGGCGCTGGTTGGTTGCGTGGGCAAAACAAACAATTTTTTGCTCCTCAGGCATATATAATAACGTATAGCGCGTGTAGCGGGGGTCGCGGCTCGCCTCGGCAACCGAACCGGGATAAAGGCCCTCGCTCAATGTCTTGCCCCCAAAAGTAAAATTTTTCCCGGCTTGGATAGAAACATCCAAGTCTTGCCAATCGTCCGCATATGAACCCGTTGCTAAATGATATACTTCTTGCGCGCGGCCAATCGCCGTTAGTCCCGTAATACCCTCCGTAGTGCGGCTCTTTTCCACGGCTTTTTCATACTGAGGCAAAGCAACTGCGGCTAAAATACCAATAATCAGGACAACGACTAATAATTCAATAAGGGTAAAGCCATTTATTGGGGCGTGGGCATCTGCTATTGTATCTTCATTCCCGAGTGTGAGGCGGCCCGCAGGGTTCGGGAATCTGTCGTTTTCCTTTTTTAATAAAAACAGATCCCCGACAGAAACCTT
>OJML01000006.1_pt1 | contig 140244 bp, 125 predicted proteins | sample 1597221 | NCBI WGS metagenome assembly OJML01 (sample SAMEA2452123, study PRJEB22498) | human gut metagenome | biome: human feces; feature: human gut; material: feces | place: Australia | collected 2012 | reverse complement strand
GTCATCCTGGAAAGTCGTAGTCCAGGATCTGTTGTTATAAAACAAGGATTAGATTCTGGAACGCTCCGCGCCGACAAACCTCCCAGAATGCCCTCTTTTTTCATCATCCCGAAAGAGTGGCGGGCCGCTAGGGTGCGGTCCGCAGGGTTCGGGGATGACAGCGGAAATGGCTACGGGAAATGTGGGCCATACGGTACAACTCTATTTTTCTTTATTAAAAACGTAACACCGCGCCATAAATTTGTAAAATAATTGCAAATCCCTTAGGGAGCCTTGAATTATGAAAGAAAAAATTATTTGCGTATCTACGCCGACAACACGCACCTATTACAAAGCCACACCACTGGCCAAGGAATTTTTGGATAAAGAACAAAACATCATCAATACTACCGGCACATTACCAGACGGCGAAGTAACAGAATTGGCTGCATCTTCTGCCACCATAAAGCACCTTGCGGGCGGAAAACTAAACGGTAAGTTTGAAGTTATCAACCTGACGGATAATTCTGTTACTTTTACCGAAGAATATAAGGACGGACAACTCGTCAGCATTACGGAGCGAACGCACGCCCTCGCCGAAGGAAAACACAAAGAAGAAAAACCACACCACCACTATCCCGGCACCGTACTCAAAACAAGCAAAGGATCCAATTCGTTCTATATTAACGGAAAGGAAGTAGCAGAGGAAACGCTGTCCTCCAACGGGGCTACATTGGAAATTTTAGGAACTATCCCCGACGGAGAAGTAAAGGAATTTAACGAAAACGGACAAGTAAAAACCGAAGCGCATTACAAAAATAATAAACTCCACGGGCCGCTCTTTCGTTACGAAGATAACGGCCGGATTAGTTCGCGCGAGGAATATTTTAACGGCGTGTTACAGGGACCTGCGGAATATTTTACCCCTATTAAAAATGATATGCTCCACACGCGCTGTTCTTATAAAAATTCCCAACTGGAAGGCGAACGCACCGTTACACAAAACGACGGCACAGTGCGTGAACGGGAATCTTTTGTGCGCGGGCACATTGAAGGCTTAAAAGAAACTTTTTACGCAAGCGGGCACAAGGAATCGGAGGAAAATTATACCAACGGAAAATTAAACGGTGAACGCTTGATTTATTTCCCCTCCGGTGCGCTTTGGTACCGCGAGCATTACACCAACAACCGCTTGGACGGAGAGCGTTTCGGCTATTTTGCCGACGGCAAAGTGCGATTAGAGGAATTTTATACCGACGGACTTTTGGAAGGCCGCCGCAATATTTATGCCGAAAACGGCGAACTTTTAACCACCGAGGAATACCACTGGGGTTCTTTGGTGCACAACACGGAGCGTAAACTAAAATGAAAATCACCCGCTTTTGCCCGGCCAAAGTAAATTTGTTTTTGGAGGTTACCGGAAAACTCCCCAACGGATACCACGAACTCGCCACGTTGTTTGCCAAAATTAATATAGGCGATACTTTAACGGTAGAAGCCGAACCTGCCGAAAAAACAGAAATTTCCCTCACCTTAACAGGGCCCGTCGGCTCGCTGCTGCGCGCTGACGAAAGCAACCTGGTTTGGCGGGCGGCGCAAGCCTTTTTGACGCATTACCATTTAAACGCTAAAATCAAAATGACGCTGGATAAACACACCCCCACCGGGGCGGGCTTAGGCGGCGGCTCCTCGGACGCGGCGGGCGTACTACTTGCCTTGTGCGAAATTTTTAAAAAGGATAAAAACGAACTTTTGGGTATTGCCGCTAAACTGGGTGCAGACGTACCGCTTTTTATGTATGAGGACACCTTTTTAAAAGGCGAGGGTATCGGCGAGAAATTAACCCCCGTGCCTGCGGCGGGCCGGTTGCCTTTTTTGGTGCTTGCCTACCCCAATACCGTTGTGCCTACGAAGGGCGTTTTTGCGCGGCTGAAACTCCCGCAAAAAGAAGAAGTCTTGACAAATATCTCAAAATTAGATAAATTAATAACATACATTAGATGTGCAAGTCCTTTGACCCTTTGGAAAGATTGTTTATTCAACCGGTTGGAGGAATGCGTTGTTCCTTTTACAAACTCTGTACGAAATGTGCTGCTTGATTTGAGAAAAACAAATACAGATGCAGTTTTGATGTCCGGTTCTGGCTCCACGGTTTTTGCTTTAGTTGAAACTGAAAAGGATGCAAAAAATTTGGTAAGCAAAATACAAAATAAAGAACGGATAGTTTTCTTTACGACATTTCATAGGAGTTTAAAAGATGAAAATAACGGAAGTCAGAATACATCTGATGGGCGAAGATCGCTTAAAAGCGTTTGCAAGTGTAACTTTTGACGATGCCTTCGTTGTTCGTAATATGAAAATTGTAGAAGGGACAAACGGCGTTTTTCTTTGTATGCCTTCCCGTAAGTTACCCGATGGAACCCACAAGGATATGGTTCACCCCATTAACCAAGAGTTTCGGGAATACCTGGAAGAGAATATATTGAAAGCCTACGAGGAAGAATTAAAAAACCAATCCGTAGGAAAAACGCAAGAAGAAAGTTCTGGCTACAATAAAGATGCACAATAGGGTTCAGCACAGATTTTCCGTTATTCATCTCGCTTAAGCTGTGATGAAACAATTTACTTCCGGATGGTGAAATGGTATCACTACTGGTTTTGGTCCAGTCATTCTAGGTTCGAGTCCTAGTCCGGAAACCATTTAGGGGAGTGAAAACTCCCCTTTTTTTACGCCAAAAAACTAATTTTTTCACATTTTATCGTCGAGATAAACAGAAAGCGGTCCGCGCGAAACGCGAAGCAAAAGACAGTAGGCGTGTCAGCAAATTGTCAGCATAAATTACGCATAAAGTCAGCGTAAAGAAAAGGCGTAGTCCTATGTTTGACCCACCATACGCTTTTATGATAAATATAAAAAAGAGGCAAAAAGGGGGTTTAGCCCTTTCTCAAAAAGCAAGCGACACCATTTTTAAGGAAAAAATATGACCACCACAGAAACTTCCCCGAAAAAGAAACAATATCTTTATATAGTTCAGTCTTCGCTTGAGCCTGCAAAGTGTAAAATCGGCATAACCGACAACCTGGAGCGCCGGTTAAAAGAATACAACGCCACCACTGGGCAATCAAAAGACAATATTTATACTTATCTGTTTTCTTGCGAAGTCAAGAATATGCGGGAAATAGAAAACGATATAAAAAACAATTTCCCCCACTTGCGGGAGCAGTCCAGCCGCGAAATTTATTTTTACAATGCGGCCTTGTTTGAGATGTATCTAAGTTTTATAAAAGCACATCCGTTGTTCAAAAAAGAAGTATTCTTAAAGCCTGCCGAAAAAAAGACCATTGTTCAATTTGTAAAGAAAACGACCCCGAGCTTGCAGGAACGCGGCTTAACAAGACGGGACGTAATGCAGCGAGCGAAAAATGTTGATAATGATGAATTTTATACCCGTTATGAGGATATAGAGAAAGAGATTTCAATGTATCCTGTGGAAATATGGCGCAATAAGTGCGTGTTCTGCAATTGTGATGACGCTGTGGGCGAAACCCGCACAGAGAAAGATTCTTCTGCCTTCGCTCTGTATTTCATTAAAAACTTTGTTCGGCTGGGCTTAAAAAAATTAATATGCACCCATTATAGTGGGCAAATGGATTTGTTCTCGGCCGGGGCAAAGGGTTATGTTTTTACAAAAAAGGGCGTCCACGAAATGACTAAAATGCCAAAAGGATATACTGGGTGTTTTGAAGACCCGCTCTCGCTTCAAATCTTAAATGAAGAGGCCGATATTGTTTGCACAAATCCGCCTTTTTCTAGGGCGCGCGATTATTGGCGCGTTGTAATAAATAGCGGAAAAAAGTTTTTGATTATCTCAAATATCACTAATTGTAAAAATGCGACCTATTTACCGTATTTTATAAATAAGCAGGTGTGGGCTGGTTATAACCGAGTGGATAAATACCAAAACCCAAAAAGAGAAATTGTGGACGCAGCCGGGCATTGGTTTACCAATATTCCAATATCAGAACGACCAAAATGGAGACTCTTAAAAATTATTCCTTTGAAAGAAATCCCGGAAAAAAATAAACGATATGATGATTCGGGCATGCTGACGGTTGATAACGGATTCATACCGAGCGATTATAATAAGCCGTTTGCAATATCTGGCCGTCCAATGTTAAACGGAATATTAGAGAAGGGGTATAAAATATAAGTGACAAGGAATATGTCCCTTATTTTGATGGAAAAAGAGCATTTGGCCGCATTTTAATTCAAAAGAAAAAATAACCACACACCAAAAAAATCCCCCGGAGAAACCGGGGGATTTTTTTATCTGTTTGCGTCCTTAATTAATTGCCTGATTTTATCGTTAAAGGCCGTTTGGTCTAGCAGTTTTTCAAGCGTAATAGGCATACGGTAGCGCCAATAATGGCGCGGATTAGCGGGTACGTTAATACGCTCCTCATCAGGGTCCGGCGCACGCAGGGTTTCGTCCATAGAGGTCCAATCCTGGTACGAAATCAACGCCAGCATAGAGGGGCTGTTTAAGTGGAGCCGCAGAATTTCCTCAGCCGTTTTTCCGTCCAATTCCGCGGGGGCTTCGCCTGTTTTTCCCAACACCTCACTCCAAAAGCGGGCAGTTATTTCCCGTTTCTCTTTCCACCAACCGCGCAGTACGGACATATCGTGCGTGGACGGCGTAGCCACCGACAGATACGGATATTTTTTCGTGTCGGCAAATGTTTCGCCTAACCGCTTAGGCATACGCTCTATTTCCAAGGACAAAATTTGTAACTTGTTTAATACCTCGGGCACGCAGGCGGGAATCATCCCCAAGTCCTCGGCACAGCACAGCATACGCGTAGCCTGTGTAACAGCCGGGAGTTTTTTCATCGCCCCGTTCTTCCAAAATTCGTTGTGGCGGTGAAAAAAATAGTCGTTATAGAGCCGCGTAAAAGCCTGTTGCTCGCCAACGGACAAAGAGCGGTAGGCCTCACTTGTCAGCGCGGAAATACGCGGGTGAAATTTAGACGGGTCTTTATGGTCCGGCACAAAAAGCACATTGGCCGCCAAAGCAAAAAGGCCTTCTTTTATCCGCTGTGCCGTTTCGTCTGTTTTGCCCACAAAGGCCTGCTCCGTTTGGCGTTGGGTAGAATATTCAGGCTTTAATTGGTATTTTTCTCCTGCTTTCAACTCTAAATATTTTTTGGATACTTTTTCCGCTAAATCGCCAAACACTTCCCGCACCGTTTCCGCCGTAATGTGCGGGCAAATAAACGAATCATCAAACGGCAGGCCGTAACCCTTTATTTCGTCCGCACTCATCGGCAAAGCGGGCGCAAACTGCCCCAGAAGCCCCTGTACGGCGTGCAACGGAATTTGCCAAATGCGGAAGAAGCCCAATACATGGTCAATGCGGTACGCATCAAAATATTGCGCCATATGAACCAACCGCCGAGTCCACCAACGGTAACCGTTTTGCGCCATTGCATCCCAATTGTAAGTAGGGAACCCCCAAGTTTGCCCTGTGGCGGAAAAATCATCCGGCGGAGCACCCGCTTGCGTGTTCAGGTAAAAGAGTTGCGGCTCCGCCCACGCTTCCGCACTGTTGGGAGAAACTCCTATCGGAATATCCCCCTTTAAAATAATCCCTTTTTGGCGGGCATACCGGGCCGCCTCACTTAGTTGGCAATGGAGCAAAAATTGCACATAATACCAAAAACACACCGTGCCATATTCCTTGGCGCCCGGCTTGCAAAAGGCCACCAAATCGTTATGCGAAAATTTGGCATATTTCCCCCACTTGGAAAAATCCGCCGTTTTATAATGGTCCCGCAAGGTGCAAAACATAGCATATGCAGGCAGCCAATGCGTATTTTGCGCAAAAAAGCGGCGAAACTGCGGCGTAGATAAAATCTTTTTTCCTTCGGTTAAAAAGGCCCTTTTTAAATATTCCAATTTTAATTGCAGGGCTCTTTCGTAATCCACCTGCGGTAATTCATTTATTTCTTTGCGCTCCTTTTCCAGGGATTTATTACCGCCAGGCAAAAGGCGCACATCCGCAAACAATGGGTGCAACGCATACACACTGACGGCATTATATGGATAAGAGTCCTGCCAAGTGTGTGTAAGCGTGGTATCGTTTAGGGGCAAAATTTGAATTACCTTTTGTCCCGTTTTTTGCGTCCAATCTGCTAATTTTTTTAAGTCGCCGAAATCGCCTACACCACAACCGTCCTCACTGCGCAGCGAAAATACGGGGACAACCACTCCCGCCGCGCGCACCGGAACTTCACCCGTAAAACGGGGAGATAAATCTTGCCGGACAAAAACTTCGCCCGCCTTTAACGGCGGATTATCTAATGTGCGGTTAAAGCCGTCTTCCCACAACACCGCGCCGTTACTCTTTGCAATAAACTTATATTCCGCCGGAAAAGTTTGCTCATCGGCATTTAGCACTATCTCCCACTCATTTAGTTGCGTACGCGCAAGCGGCAGGGCCTTGGCGGGATTCCAGTTTCCCAGTTGCTCCGTACTACCGCAGAGGTACAAATCTCCATCATACGGCGCTTGCACCCGCAATGAAAGCGTACGCTTAAAAAGCGGCAAGGGCGTTTGCGTAACAGATTGAGGACGAAACACTTCGGTTACTGCGGATGAATACAAATGCGCTTGCGCGGGCAAATCACGCCAAGCATCATTTAAATAATAGGCCGAAATAGAGGGAGAAACGGACAGAACCCGCTCCACATTTTGCCACTCCCGACGAACGGTTTTATCCTTTCGGCGCACTTCGTAATGATACGCCATAACGGCAGGCTGCTTAAAAAGCAACAAAATACTTCCCGTCCAAATTTTACCGTCCTGCGTAGATAGCGGGATATTTATTTTGCGCTCGTTCGCGCCCGCTTGGGCACGGTACAAAACGGCGTGGAGTGTCTCGCCCCATACTGTGTTATAAGACAAACGAAAGGAAATTTTCATCATTTACTCCTGCGTTTGGCGGTCGTGCACCCGCAAGGTAAACAGCGCCGCCACAAATAAAAAGAGTCCGCCCACGCCTACGGCGGCAATCGCACTGCCACCTAAAACATACTTCATAAACGGGCCGAAAAAGAGGTTTACGCAAATCTGCGGGATTACGATAAAAAAGTTAAACACGCCCATATAAAACCCCATTTTGTCCGCCGGGAGCGCATTGGAAAGCATTGCATACGGCATAGACAAAATACTGCTCCACGCAATACCGATGCAAATCATCGGGAAGATAAGCCCCATTTGTGTAAACTGCACGCCCAACAGCGTAAGCCCCAAGGAACCCAAACCCAAACTGCCCACCGTCAAGCAGGCAATGTGTATCGCCTTGGCGGAAAACTTAGTAGTCAGCCACAGCAAGGCAAACGCAAACACGAATGCCACGCCATTATAAATGCCAAAGCAGGAACTGCCCCAGTTGGCGGCAGTTTCGTAGGCCGCCGTACCGGGTGTGGCGTGGAATACGCCCGAAGCAATACCCGGCGTAAAATATACCCACATTACCATAAAGGCCGCCCAAGTAAAAAACTGCACCACAGCCAAACGGCGCATTGTAACGGGCATTGTGATAAACGCGCGGCACATTTCTCGCACTGTTTTAAACGGATTAAACGCTTGTTTTTTGAGATTATTAAATTCCGCCATATCGGCCGGAGGATATTCAGGCGTCGTTTTAATCGTAGCCAAAATCGCCGTAATCAGCACCAACGCACCAATGTAAAACGAATATTTAACCGTATTGGGGATGTGCCCCAGCGGGGCTTCGGTGCTGACGCCGACAGCCGTCAAAATCTGCGGCAGAAAAGAAGCAATTACCGCCCCCGCGCCAATCATTACGCTCTGCATAGCATAACCCGTCTTGCGCTGCGCTTCCGGCAAAATATCCCCCACAAACGCGCGGAACGGCTCCATACTCACGTTGACCGATGTATCCAATATCCACAGGGCAATAACGGCCATCCAAATGGCTGAGGCCTGTGGCATTAAAAAAAGCGCAAACATAGAGAAAATAGCCCCACCCAAAAAGTATGGGCGGCGGCGGCCCAAGCGGCACCAGGTTCTATCGCTAAAATACCCCACCAACGGCTGAACGAGCAAACCGGTAACCGGGGCAGCCAGCCACAACATAGGAATTTGCTCCTCACTCGCGCCCAAACGCGAATAAATGGCGCTCATATTTCCCATTTGCAAAGCCCAGCCGAATTGGATTCCAAAGAAACCCAAACACATAAACATTATTTGCAGAAAAGTCTTAGACGGTCTTTCTGTGGACATATTTCCTCCCATAAAATTGGCATACTGCTTTTTTTATTATAACACTATTTTTCCCGTTCGCGTAGGGAAAGTAGTGAAAGTGATAAAATATAAGCAAGGAGAACTCAAAAAATGTGGTTTGTATATGCGTTCTTATCAGCACTCTTTGCTGCGCTTACCTCCATACTGGCCAAAGTGGGTGTGGACGGTGTAAACTCCAACCTGGCGACAGCCATCCGCACAACGGTAATATTAGTTTTGGCGTGGGGCATAGTATGGATGACGGGCACGAACAAACAGTTGGCACTAGTTAGCCCAAAAAGTTGGACCTTTTTAATCTTGTCCGGTTTAACGACAGGCGGTTCGTGGCTGTTTTTTTATAAAGCACTCCAAATGGGCACGGTCTCGCGTGTGGTGTCGGTAGATAAATTCAGCGTGGTGCTGGCAATTCTGTTATCTGTTTTATTTTTGCACGAAGTTGTCAGTCTGAAAGTGTTGATTGGCAGCGGACTGATTACGGCGGGCGTTTTGTGTATGGTTTTATAGGCAAAAACCTTTCGCACCGTCAAAAAGTTTGATATTATATTGTATATGGAAAACGAGTCGCTTGATAGTGTAAACGAATATTTTAAGCATTTGGGTAAAATCACCCAAGAACTGGACCGGAACGAAATGACCCGGTTGTGGAAACTTGCCAAACAAGGCAATAAAGATGCTAAAAATAAAATTATGGAAATGAATTTGCGGTTGGTTATTCCGACGGCAAAGCGTTTCCAGCGCCCGGGTATGGACCTGATGGATTTGATTGAAGAAGGCAATCTGGGGCTTCTGCAAGCGATTGATAAATTTGAACCCGAAAAAGGCTACCGTTTTTCCACTTATGCCGTGTATTGGATAGAGCAATATATCCGCAAATATATTGAGGAACAATCCGGCTCTATCAAAATTCCGTCGCACGCGTGGGGAAATTTAAAAAAATGGTTCCGCGCGTGGAACGAGTTGAAGGAAGCCAACGGGCGCGACCCGTCCTTAAACGAAATGGCGGCAGAACTCAATTTGACCGCGCGGCAGGTAAAGTCTATTATGGACACTTTAAATGCCGCAAAAGGGGTTGATTCTCTCACTACGCTGATTCACGATGAGGACGAAACCACCCTGGAAGATTTAATCAGCGACGACGGAAAAGGCAATCCCCACGATGTTTTTCTTAAAAATGAAAACCAAAACAGCATCAAAAAAAGTATGGCTGATTTAAACGACCGGGACCGTCAAGTGCTTATTATGCGCTACGGTCTGGACGATAATGAGCCAAAAACACTGGGCGAAGTGGCGGATATTTTGGGTTTGTCGCGCGAGCGGGTGCGCCAAATTGAAGAACGTGCCGTAAACACCCTGCGCAAAGAAGCCTATAAAGCGGGAATTTTGGAACCCGCCGCCCTGGATTTACGCACACGCAAACTGCATACAGCCATGCAGCCGCGCTTAAAAACAAATATTTTGGGCCAAACAATAGACAAAAGCCCGCTTGCAAAACTGTTAAAACAGCGGGCCGTGCTGATTGCCCAACAAAAAGCGAACGAAGCAAAAAAGGCTGTTGCTAAAAAAACGGATAAAAAATCGTCCGCTAAAAAAAGTGCGGTAAAAGACGTTGTAAAAAAAGTGTCCACGCGGAAACCTGCGCCCAAAACAACCGTTAAAAAGGCGCACGCGAAAGGCAAGACATCTCCTGCGGCAAAGGCTAAAAAAGCCGGTAAACGCATCAAAAAGGCTGCTAAATAACTGTTTTACGCCCCCGTAGCTCAATTGGATAGAGCGGCTCCGTCCTAAGGAGAAGGTTGCGAGTTCAACTCCCGCCGGGGGTATTTCTATTTACAAGGGCTTTCTAGCCATACAAACTGCCAAAAAGCCTTTTTTCTCGTCGTAAAACCTATTTTGCAAAATTGGGAAATTGCGGACCTGTGCGGCAGTTGCGTTGTCAGCAAAATGTCAGCATAAACCCCGTGCAGTCTTGTGCAGTGTTGGTGCTTCTGATTGGGCTTACTGGCAGCCGCAGGACCGTTTCGGATGTTCAACATCATACACTTTTCGCATAGCATACTCCTCTTTTTTGCCTTTGTTCCAGCCCTGCACCGGGCGCAAATACCCCACAACGCGGCTGTACACCTCACACTTGGTTCCATAGCAGTTGGCTTGCGCTTCTTTTAGTTCGGCAATTTCTTTTAGTAGTTCTGCTTTTGTTTTCATAAATTATCCTGTTTTTTGCATTTTTCACACACCAGCCGGCATGGCTTGCCACTCTTGCGGCAAATGCACTCACTAAAATATCGGTCAAATTGTGCATCCGGGCATTTCATAAATAAATCCCTATCAGCACACCTACGCGGCCTTGGCCTACAAATACGCCGGCGGTCGTGTTGCGCAAAAGCCCCGTAAAATCGTCTAGGCGCCTATCCGCAAACACATAAGGGGCGGCTTTTTGGTCCAAGCCTACCCCGGCGCCATAGCGGTCAAAATAGGCCAAACGCGCGCCTAGCCCGGCTTTTATCTCGTTCCCTAATAGCCCCTGCACCGCGGGCCGAAAAGTAAAACCGGCGCGTTTTACGCGTATCGTTTCGGCTCCCTGGGTGGGCCGGACGACTTCCACCGTGCCCTCCGGCGGCACATATTTTACAGTGGCTTTGACAGAACCGTCCGGCCGGCGCACCTTGGCCGTGAGTTTGTTAGCCTTTATAACCACTTGGGCGGCGGTGTTTTCGGGCAAAGTGGCCGTCTTGGCAGTCAGTTTATCCAGTTGCCGCGCCTTGTGCCAGTTGGAGAATAGTAGCCCTGCCAGTAGTAGCAGGGCTAACAGTCTAGTTAGTTTTTTCATTGGTCAGGGCTTTTTCCGCGCGGCTCATAATCGCACGTTTAATGCCGTCATAGCCGATTTGTGCAACGGCCAATACCACCAGCCCGATAAGCACCGCCATAAGCGGCGTTTTGGCCGTAATCCCCGCGCCATAAACGGCAATGAACCCGCAGAGCATAGCCCCGGCAAATACCGCCAAGGACCATACAAAGCCCGGCACCTTGAAAAACTTTTCTACCAAGTTTTTCGTCCACTCAATTAAGCCCACGCACGCAACCGCGGCTAGGCAGATAATCATTCCTAGTTCCATTGTTTCACTCCTTTTTAATTCCGGCTGCTTTGCCGATATTAAATCCATTTGCCCGTTTCCATCATGCGGGCGTTTTCTACCGCTCGGTGGCCTACTTGCGCCGCCCATTTGCTTGCCAACATCTCTTTGGCGGCGGTCTGATAGTCGCCCTGTTCCGCGGCGGTAAGCATTTTTTTGAAGCCTTTTAAGCCCGCAAGGCCCATATTAAATGCCATATCCACCAGCACAAATTGCCGTGCGTCGTCCAGTTTCCACCACCAAGGAAACGCATTTTTGACGGCTTGTTCCGCCCGGGTTAAATCCTCTTGCAGGATAAACAAGGCGACTTTTGCGCTGATACCGTTTTCCAAATTATGCCCGTAGCCAATGGTTAAATGCCCCGTAGGGCATTTGTAGGGGAGTTTGGAAAAGCCCTCATAGCGGCGAATATAGGCCGCGGCTTTTACGTTATCCATTAATCATCCCTCCTGTGATAGTGCATTTCACTAATACGCTTATGCGCGTTGGCGCAACTGTCTTCCAACTTGGCCACACGTTCTTGCAGATGGTTATATTTATCCTGCTTGGATTCCAAGCGGGATAGGTCTTTGCGGATAGCGCGCAGTTCGTTCCATAACCCGCCGGCGGCAAATACCACAGCGGCCACTTTCCAAAGCACATTAAAGTCTAATTCCATTACGCCTCCTCTTTTTGGGTTTCGGCCTGCGCGGACGCCTCCGGCACCCCGCGCAACGGATTAGCCAAAGACTCCATTTCCTGCGCCTTGGCCCGCACATAGTCGCTTACGCCGCTATTTTTGGCAAGGACCAGTTCCCTCACCGCGCGTGTTAGCCCGGTTGCGGCTTCCAAGGCTTGAACCTGTTCGGCAGTTGTGGGTTCAGGCTTGCTCGGCGCATAACCTTTGACGTACCACGCCCCGTTGTAGGCCTGCTCTACGTCCATTTCTACCGCGCCTAAAATCTGGGCGAGTTTTGCCCCTTGTACTACCTGTACTTCTTTGGTCTGTTGATTAACAATTTTTGCAAACATTATTCCGCCCCCTTGCAAGGATAAAAATACACCGTTCCTACACCAAACATAGCCTTAACCGTTTGTCCTTTGCCAACAAAAAAAGCAAACGCATCTGCGTTAGTTCCATTTTTGCCATAGTAATAACATTGGTTGATAATTGTTTTGCCGTCTAATTGGACGAGGCAGTTACTCCACCCGGTATTGATACCAAAAGTTGCATCAGCATTATTTGTAGGCACATAGTTAATCCACCCGGCAGACGGAGCCACAAAATCAGTAGCGTTTACCAAGGTCGCCCAAGTGGCAGTATCCTTAGCCAATAAATCCAGTAACGCCGATTTGGAAGCATTCGGCACGTTAGACAAATCCATATTGGCTTTGCCGGCAAGCGCCCCTGTAAACTCTGCCGCCTGGGCAGTGCTAGCGGGCACCGCCGCAGTAAAAGATACTATCCAAGGGTACTTGATATTTTCCATAGGAGTAGCGGGCGCGTAACCGAAAGCATACCAGCGGGTCCCTTGTCCTATTGGTTGCACATTCTCGTGTGTGAACCCAGTTGCCGTAACATTATAAGGGTAATGTTCACTATCGTATGCGGCTTGGTGTCTAGTTGACATATTGCCAAACAACAATGTAGGAGGAGTTGCGTATGGTTTCCAAAAGGTTTCTGTAATAGCCGTTGTACCAATCGTTTGAGGATTAGCAAAATACCCTCCCTGTTCAAGCCAGCCGTCAGAATACAAGTTATACCAAGAAGGAGATGTTGCGGTGGGTTGTTTGCTATCCACCAAGACGCGCCCACCCAACTTATACTTGGGCAAACGCAAGGAGCCCTCCACCTCGTCCACCACATAGAACAGACACCCCTGTGCCGTGTTCATCAGTTCGTCGTATTCGGCCTTTGTTTTGCACAGTTCGGGGTGGCTTTTTACCCACGCGTAAAAATCGGGGTACAACGCGGCAGCGTTAGGATAATACTCGCCTGTCCACGCTGGCAAACAGCCGGGGTTGTCTTTGGCTAATGAGGACTGGCTCCACACTAACTGCCCGATAGCAAGTCCACGGGAATTTTGCGCGCTTTGTGCCGCGTCCTGCGCGCTGGCCGCCGCTTTGGCGGCCCAATGCCGGGCAGAATAAACTTGTTCTTCGCTCATAATGCCCTCCTAACTGTTCAGCGCGGAAACATCCACCGCTTGGTCTTCCGGCGCATTGGCCAGTTGTTTGCACAATTCGGCCAAAGCCTGTGCCTTGGTTTGGGCCGTTTGGGCGGAAGTTGCACTGCTAGACGCCGCCGTGGCACTGTTCGCCGCATTCGTAGCCGATGCGGCCGCTGCCGTTTCACTTTGCCCTGCATTGGTGGCCGAAGTAGCCGCTTGCGTAGCCTTTCCTGCCGCGGCCGTCGCACTCGCCGCCGCGCTGGTGGCGGAACTGGCCGCATCCTCAGCTTTTTCGCTTGCCGTTTGGGCGCTGGTGGCCGCCGCAGTGGCGTTGGCCGCAACATCAGCCTTGCTGCCTTCCGCTGCCGTAGCGCTTTTAGCCGCCTTGGCCGCCCAATGTTTCGCAGAATAGATAGTCGTTTCGTTTGCCATAATTTAGTTCTCCTGTGTTTCTTTTATCTCGTCTAACAAAATAGCAATATCCACCGGCACATCTTCATCCGCACCGGCTATATTGCGTGCGCACCGCGCAATTTGCAAGGTCTCGTCTTTCAAGTCGGAGGCTTGGGATAAAGCCTTTTGGGCCTCTGCCTGCGCTTTTTGAGCCGTGTCTTTCAATTCGTTTAACTGCTCTAAAAAGCCTTCTGCACTGGTTTTTTCCTCAGCGCTCACGGGGTAACAAATGGCGCGTTGGAGTTTTTCGTTAAGTTGTTGCTGCGTCATGACGATTTTATCCAGTGCGGCTTCCAATGCTACCGCTGGGATTTCCTGCCCGGCTGCAAGGTTCAGTTCCTGCACTAGTGGCACTTCGCGCATAATCGTCAGTTTCTCGCCAACGGCGGGGGCTGTATTCAAGACGACATAGCCGGAATAACCAGCGCTGCCGCTGTTGCCGGTATCGTCCAGTTTCGTCTCGCCGTCTGTGTCTTCCGTGAGTCCTGTGTTGTGTATTTCCACCTCATAGTCGGTGTCTTCTGTGAGGGTCGTTTCCGTTCCGGCGGCATCTGTCAAAATCACACTGATTTGATTATTTTTGTCAAAAACTCCCGCCGTATTTTTAAAGAAATCAAACGGGATTGGAAATTTCTTACTGCTACCGTTGCCGGAAAAAGTCTGCTTTGCTCTTTCGTCGCTTATCATATTTGCTCCTTATTTACCGGCCCACCCTTTAATTTTGAACAGGCCTTTTTCTTTGTTGTCTTTCTCGGTTATCGCTTTTCCGCCACCGAACCACCAGTAGTACGGCTTACCGAAAATCGGCAGACGGCTCCAAATGTTCATTTGGCTGATGTCCTTTTTCCCGCTTATTACGCGCCCGGTATCTTGCCACAGGTCATTTGCGGTCCCTAATGCTGGCGGCACGACGGCATTGATTAGCGCGTTCATGGGGTCCTGCTTGCCGCGCTTTATCATGTAGCGGGTAACCATAGCGTTTTGCAGGATAGTGTCCACCAGTTCTTCCGTAACATCTAAACTGCGGCCAAGCAGAAAATCTTTTAATAAGTTGGTAAGGGCTCCGTACCCGATTAAAAGAGTAAAAAACCGCATGCTGTCCGCAATCGCCTTTGCGTACTCTTCCGGCGTTTGGGCTTCATGGAATTGTTCCTGCGTGCGGGTGTATAGGTAGTTAGCGCGGCGGGCCGCAAAACTCTTTAATTGGTAGAGCAATTTATAGCCACCACCGCCCAATGCGTACCGCTCCGGCATATCCAGCAAACTCATAGGTTGCACCGCCGACAAATCGTAGTACAGCAGAGATTGCAAGTTGTCGTTGTTGATGTCCCCGTTCTTCAATGCTTCTACTACCTCCGCGGCTTCTTTCGGCATGAATAGGCCCTCCAGTTCCTTTTGTAGTTTCTGCGGACTCTTTTGGGCCTGTTGTTGCCGGGCTTGGAAGTCCGCGTTTATGTAGGTTTCCTTGCCCAGCCGGTCCATGCTTGTAAAACCGTTGACGCCAAGCAATTTGCGCAGGGCTTTATCCATAACGCCCTCGCGCTCTTTGCGCATGTCCACGTCATATACCTCCGCGCCGATTTGCTCCAGCTTTATCCACCCACCGTTTTTGCGGGCGTTTGCGTAGGCGCGCAAGGTGTTTCCGTGTCCCCATTGGGCAAACGTAAAGCCGATATCTTCCAACTGGCTAATGGTGCTTATGGGATTTGTAATGGTCGTCAAATAACTAAATGTCTTTATCCCGCGCACCACTTGGCTGGCTTTTGCCGGCCGCACAAAGGTGGTTATGGCGTCTTTTAAGAGTTTCTCTTCCCGGTAGGATAACCGGTAGCGTTGTTTGGCTTCCAGTACCAACTTACCGACGGAGTCGTCTAGGTTTTCCTCGCCTACGCCAAAGACTTCTTTTATGCTTATGGCCTTTGCCATGTCGTCGGCATAGTCCATAAGGGCTTCGTAGGAGTTCTTATAAAATTTACTAAGTGCCTTTGAAACGTACATAATGTCGCGTTGCTTTATATTTCTGGGCTGCGCGGCGGCGAGGTCCTTGGGTTCAAAACCTCTAAAATATTTGTTTATTGCCATGGCCTTTTCCGCTGTTGTGCCGTTTTCCACACCCATTATTTTGAGTATGCGGTCAATGTTACTCCACTCCGACGTGCCTTGTAAAAATTCAATGAATGCGTCTGTGTTTGCCATGCGGCGCGGATTATACGCTTCCAGCCAGCCGATAGACAGGCCATGGTTCACGCCCTCTTCCCATATTTTTTTGAGGCCGTCGTTCTTTTCTTCTATGAGCTGGGCGAGGTTCTTGCCGTTTAATTTGACGTCTTTGTACTTGGCAGCGATTTCCGCTTCTGCCCGGTCGTTGCGGTTCATTTGCGCCCACGACAGGAGTTCAAAATCTTCAGGGTTTTTAGCCACGTATTTGTAAATATAGGTTATGTAGTCCCCGAAATATTGGCGGTAGCGGCTGTTGCGCATGACACGCTTTCTCGGCAAATCTTCAATTTTGCGGGCCAGTTGTTTATCTACGCGACGCAGCCTGTCGCTAATACTGACAAAGGCGTCTTTTAAGTAGTTTTTCACAACGCCGTCTTTCTTCGCCAGTATTTGCTCGGCCCGTTGTTCGTCTGCGTCCGGGGCCTGCCATGCAGTCTGTATTTCTTTCAGCGTGGCTTTGGTCCGAGGATTCTGTAAAAGGTTCAGCATTTGAAGCGTGCGGTTGACGTAGGCCTTTTCTATGGCCAGCATAGTGCGGCGTACGGCGGCTTCCAATGCTTCCTTGTTCTTGGCCGCAGAAATGCGGGCCAGGTATGCTTCCAGCTGGTCTGCGTCCACGCGCTTTTTGATTTCGTCCACAATATCCTTTTTCAGGTCGGTTAGCTTGTCAATTTCAGTGTCGGCCAGTTTCTCGGTGGCTTTGAGTTTTTCTTCCAACAGGCGCACGTCGTCGCGGTCTAAAACGCGGTAGCCCTTGCGCTCTATCTCGTTAATCTTGCGCAGTACCTCTTGCGCGCCTTCCAGGTTGTCGGATACCTCTTTTATAATTTCCAGCTCTTCCCGGTAATGTTCGCGCTGTGTGCTGGCGGTTTGGTCTTCTAAACGATAAACCTTTTTGCCGTCCAGCGCGGCTTGGATTAAATCGTAAGCCTGCTGGTTCAGCGCGTCCTGCGCTTCATAGGTTTCACCATAGCTTTTGCCCATGTAGCCGTTGTCTTGCAGCCAGCGTGCCGGGTCGTCCCCTAGGCCGTCCGGCTTGTTTGGAACACGGGCATTTCTGTACGCTTCCGCGTCAATGCGGCCGGCTTGCTTATAGTTGACCCCACGGCGGCGCAATTCACGCAATAGGTCCGTTTGCGGGGCTTTGGGAATGCGCCGCTTGGTTTGGTTGTAAAGGGCTTTTATGTCGTCCAAGGCCAGGCCTGTTTCCGCGCGGGGCAGCCGGTTGTGTTTAATGTCTTCTACGGCCTGCCGGATTTGGCGGATTTTGCCTTTGAATTTGGCAGCGTCCGGTACTTGTACGGCTTGCGGGGCCAGCACCTCATTAAAGAAATCCTTGGCTTCTTGGCTCACGTTCTTTTCAAAAAAGAGAGTCCCGTCTATGGCTTCGTATATTTCCTGCAACCAGTCCTTGAAACGGTCATAAACCGTGCGCATTTGTGGGGCTTCCGGCACATCTTTGGTGCGGACGTATTCAAGGAAGGTACGCGCGAATTTTTCCTGTTGCTCGCGGCTCCAGCGGGTGCCTTCCTTTTTGCCTAGAAAACTTTCTATAACCTGCGTATAATGGCGGGTGGCTGCATTGTCATTCTCTGCGGCTAATCGTTCAAAATCGCGCAGGAAAACATGCCCCAACTCGTGCAGCAGGGTGGTTTTGTTGGCTCCTTCCAATAGGGTAATAACCGCACCTGCGTCCGTAAATTCGGTCTGTCCCAGCGGCTCTTGTTCTTTCCCGCCCGCGCCTTCGCGCTGCTGGTAGAACGTATCCAGCACTTTTATAGACTTATCGTCAAATATAACATAGCACCGCCCGTCCAGGTCGTCTTCGTAGGCAATACCTTTGATGCCGTATTTATTGAGGGCTTGGCTCGCGGCCCGGTCGGAGCCGAGTGCCTGGGAAAGCTGAGCATAAAATTCTTTCCCCGGCATTCTGTTGTCAAAGTAATAGCCCCGGTAATTAAGCAACGAGGGGTCAAAATTTTCAAATATCTGTAAAAGTTTTTTAAGTTCTTTTACTTTCTTCGTGTCGTGTCTTTTTTCGGTCTGCGCCAGTTCCTCCCGCCACTTTTTGGCGGCGTACTCTCTTTCTTTTGGGTCGGTGGAGGATAGAGCCTCTGCCGCGTCCGTATCTATCGGTTTTCCGTCATAAGTGCTTTTCAAATTTTCTTTTTCTTCCAGTTCTTTTATGGCGTCTTGCACTTTTTTGCCTTGCCGTTTAATGCTCTTGTTCTCGTCAAGCAATACGTCGTTTTCCGGTATATCTACTTTGTAAAGTTGCCCTTTTGCTTCTTTGATTTTTGCTTCTTCTAGGCTTTTTGCAAATGCCAGCATGTGTTGCTTTTCTTCTTTGCTATACGAGAAAGGATAGTCATCAGCTACCGATTCCACCAAAAGGCCTTTTGCGGCTTCAAATTTTCCCAGTTTTTCCATCTCTGGGGGGATTGTGAATTCTTCAAAGTGCCGTGTAATATAGGCGAAGCGCTGTAGCACCTTATCTTCGGGGGTGCCGTGTCCATAAACAGTTCCGTCATACTCATAAAGTCCACCGCTGCTTAATACTTTGCGGTACACTTCGCCGGTTTTTTTGTTTTTGGCAAAATACAGGCCCCAGCCATGCGCCTTTCCCCCGTGTCCGTTGCCAATTTTTGAAAGGTCAAAATCGGCAAAATCCGCCGCGCTTCCATGATATCCGGTTTGGTAGAGCACGTCGGGGCCTTGCTGCTGGGCCTTGACAGATCGCACAATGTCAGTTATACTATCAATGCCGTTGCCAACGAGAACCGGCTTTTTGGAGCTAGGGCGTTGGAGCGGCTCATTTTTTGCCCAGTTGTCAATGTTGGCGTCGCTGTCAAAAAATGCGGTATCTAAAAGCACCCGTCCGTTCGGTAGCACCTCAAGCATCGCGCCTGCTTTTCCTTCCTTTGTATTTGCCTTGATAAAAACCTGCACCCCGTTGTTTTCGCCTTTTTGTCCGGGGACATAATAGGCATATTCTATATTGTCAATGTTGGCTTCCAATGCCGCCCATTGAGCAGGTGTCAAGTGGTGCCTGTTATCTATATGTTTAACGCGATTGAAAGGCACGTCAACGGTCGCGCCGGATTTAGTTTGCAGGCGATAAAAACTTTTATTTTGTTCTTTCGGGTTGTCTTTGTTGTTTTGGTAAAAGTCCACAAATTCCATGAGAGAATTGGCTTTATTTTGGTACATAGCAGCCGCTTGGAATAGTACCTGTCCGTCATCCGGCAAGCCGTCGCGGTCTAGGTCGTAGTCCACATTGTTTCCAAAATCAAAGGACGTGTCTTCTTGGTGCGTGCGCCGGTCCTTAAACTTTATTTGGTTCCGTTCGTACCACGCGCGGGGCGTTTCGCCGGATACCTGATAGGCCAGCTGTGCGAAGGCTTCGTGCAGGTTTGCGGCGGCTTCGGCTTCGTCTTCCGTGTAGCCAACTTCCAGCGCACGTTCGCGCACGTCGTCGCGTATGTCATAGACCTGTTTTTGATATTCAGGCGTGAGTTGTTTTTGCGTGCCGCGTACGGCTTCCGCAAATTCCTTCGCACTTTCCAAAATGTCCCCGTTTTTATAGGTGGCCGGGTTGTTCTCGTCGTTTAGCATTTGTTGTACGTCTTCTAAACTTTCGCGGCTTCCGGCTTTCAAAATGATGCCTCCGAGCATTTTTTGCGCGGTTTCTTTCGGTACGCCGAGAACTTCCAGTTTGGCCTGCCCGTTGGAAAGAATGACACCGTAGCGTTCCTGCAGGGTCAGTTCGCGCCCTTCGTTGGCGCGGACCAGCTCCTGCACTTGTTCCAAGGTGGGCGGCGGTATTTTATCCCCTTCTTGGGTGGATACGCCTTGCGCAGCGGCCGCTGTTTGGGGCAAAATGCGCCGCACGGCGGCTTCCACTCCGATATGTGCGCCGGTGGCTCCCGCGCCGGTAAGTCCGCCTAAAAGGGCTTGATAGGCCACCTCTTCTAGGGTTTGCCGGATGCTGGCTTCTTTGCCGCCCCAGTTTTGCATAATGATTTCGTTAGCGGCCCCTTGGCTACCTTCCTGTATGGATTCCGTTAAAAAGTTGCGTACCAGTTTGGTTCCCCAGCTGCGTGCTTTTAACCCGCGCAGAAAACAGTCCAACCCCACCTTTTCAAGTATGGCTTCGGCTGCTCCGGCTCCTAGGCCGATTTTTTCGGCTTTTTCCGGGCTGACGCCATTGGCGAGGGCTTCCTCATAACTTTGCCGCCCTTGTATGGCTCCAAAAACCGCAGCGGTGGCTGCTGGGGATTTGGTAATGGCTGCCGTGCCTAGGGCCATTAAAAGCGAAACGCCGCCCGCCGATAAATCGTACAGGAAGCCGTCAGTTTCTTCTTTGGCAAGTCCGGTGTGGCGCAGCCAGTTCTCATGGCGTTCCTTCATTTCTTGCATTTGCTCGCGTGCGAACGTATCCACGTTTTGGTGCATGGCTTCCAGTTGGCGGCTTTGGGCGTTCAAATCGTTGTAATACTTGGCTTTGGCGGTTTCGTATTCTTCGTCAGTTTTGTAATTTTCGCGTTTAATGTTGACGCTTCCCCATGTGTATTTGTCGGTAAGTTTGGTCTGTTCCCAAGCGTAGCGGGTGTCATTTATGGCTTGCATGATAGCCCCTACCCCTAGGCGCCCCAGCGTCTGTACGCCCGACACAGCGGCTCCGGCGGCTCCGCGCGGCATCTGTCCCAGCAAACTGTTTTGCTGCTCACGTACGGCGTTTTGGGCGATTTCTGCGCGGGTCTGCTCTATGGGCTTCATAGAGAAGTAGTTGTCACGTTTTTTATTAAAGCGTTGCAGGGCGGTCAAATACTCCACTTCCGCTGGGTTGTTTGACGTAGTGTTAACGCTGATGTTATCTTTTTCTAAATAAACGGTTCTTTCTTCCGGCAGGTTCATAGTTTGCTCCTATTTCATCCAAGCGGGATATTTATCAATAATTTTCCCGTCTTTGTCGCGGCGCACCATGTAGGCCACGTTGTTTATCATTTCCGGCTTGTACCCTTGCGGCTCTTTGAGCTTGGGTGCGTCCGGGTTCTTGGCGGTGCTTACGTTATGCAGCGCGCCGGTGTTGGTCAGTACGGCCCCCACCTGCTTATCGTCTATCAGGTAGCGGTTGCCGATTAGGGTGGCATAGACCACGCCCAGCTCGGCTTTGGCTTGCGCTTTGCTGGCGGTATCGGTGGCGGCGAGGTTGACGTTTCGCTGGCGCAGGGTGTTGAAGGTGTCCACGTATAGTTGCGCTGCCAGTTCGTCCGGGATTTCGGCCCCGTGCAGGTCCTTTTCCAGCTTCTCTTTTATGCGCTTTTTCATGTATTCGCTCACGGTGTCGCTGCTAAACCAGCCGGATGTGTTGGAAAGTTGCACATCGTCGTCTTTGATTTGGGTGGCGATTTCGTGCATAATGTTGCGCTTCATTTCTATGGCGTTTTTGCGGTTTCCGCTGCCAAAGCCATTAACCGTGATTCCATCGTCCACCACGTTGATTAGGTCGGTTAGTTGTTCCACGGTGGGGCGGTCGTACTCCACGCTGCCTTGCTTGGCGTGAAAATTGCCCTTGCTGTCAAGGCCCAAACTGTTATATTTGATTTGTACATCGGCCCAGTTGTTTTGTTTTTCGGCTCCTGCTTCGCCCTGTTCCAGCACGTCCTTCATGTAGGAATAGGTAGATTTTACCTGCTGCGCGGTCATGCCGGTGCTCTTTTCAAAGTCCGCCGGCTTCTCTAATAGTTGCTTATAGAGTAGTTCCGCTTGGCTGGGGTTGTCCTGCCATAGTTGGTTAAACTTACTTAAAAAGTCATTTATTTTCTTTTCCTTTGTGGTTCCTGCAGTTTCCTGCTGTCTACGCAGGGCTTTGTTTTTCCACTCTATTTTTTCGGCAACGGTCAGGGTTTTGAATTGCTCCGGGTCGTCCATAATGCTTTTGACTTTGCCGTCCGTACCAATGCGGGCAATTTGGGAGGGGTCTTTGTCTAGTATATAGGCCAGTTGCCCGTTGACCTTTTGGTTTTCGTACTGGGTTTTTAGTTCCTGCTTTTGGGCGGGTGTGAAGTCGTTTGTTTCCAAATAGACGCCGTATTCCGCGTCAAGGGCTTTCTTTTCTTCCGGGCTGGCATAGGCATAGTCGTAGGCCTTGCGCTCGGTGGTTTCCTGCGCGGTCTTATAGTTGAGCTTCTGCATAAGGCCTATCTTTTGGCCTGTGACGTCTGTTTGCAGGGCGGCATAGTAGTTGTTGCCCTTGGTTTCTTCCCATTTTTTAAATAGTTTGTCGCCGAGGTATTCTTTGCCGGTTGCCTGCATTTGGCTTAAGGTGTCCTTAACAATGGCGTCGTACTCTTGGGGGTTTTGGCTGGCAGCCAGTTTGTTGTTCATTTGCTTGTACTGGTTGTTGAGCTGTTCTTCCCAATTCTGCACGCGCAGGTCGTCGTATTTTTCCTGCGCAGACACAAGCGCACCGGTCAGCTTCATTACGTTGTCGCCGATTTGCTGGTAGGTGGCGGCGGGGTTTGTCATGGGGTCAAAATGCAGGTTTTGGCGCACGCCTTGCGGAGTGGTGCGCTGGTCTAGGGTTTGTACGGCTGGTTTGGGTGGTATCGGCATAATTTCCTCCTAGCGCGTCCACGGCGCGTATTGCTGTTGGTAATTCACAATGTTTTGGGCCTGTTTGGTATCTAAGGATTGGGTTCCGTTGGTGGGCACTTTGGTTGCATTGTAGGCGGCATAAGTGCTCATGGCTCCAACGGCGGAGTTAAGGCCGGCTTGCCACACGGCATTGCGTGCATTGACCTTGCTCATAGTAACGCCGTAGCGGTTCATAGCCGCGCTATTTTTATAGTTGCGCCAGCGGCTCTGTCCTTCGTATCGCAAGTTGAGTGCGTCCTGTTCTAGGTTAGACGCGCTGTCGCTGAATACGCGGTCAAAGGTACTGCCGGAAAGCCCGTTCTCTGCCAGCCGTGCTTCTAATTCGCCCAGTTGCTTACGGTTCTGTTTGCGCATGGTATCTTCTGCCAGCGATGTTTCTAAGGACACAGCACGGGCATTTTCTTCGTCCTGTCGGGCTTGGAAGGCGTACATAGACGCGTTCTGTTTTCCTTGTTGGTGCGCGCCGTACATATTCATAATGCCCTGCATGGCTTGCCCGAATATCATTCCCCACATAGTTCGCTCCTTAATCGTTTGTAATTTCCAGCTGCGGATAAATTGCCAAAATGCGCAAAGGCAGCGGGTCTTTTTGCTTAAAAATCATTCGTGCGCCGGTGGCGTTGGGTATGTCGCGCCCCAGCACATCGTTGTGGCTTTGGCTGCCGTTCCAATTTAAGAACAGGTCCCCACTTTTGAGCGCTATGGCGTCGGCCCGTTCTTCCGGGCGGCGCAGGGACGCAAAGTCCATTTTGTTTTCGCGTTCGCCGTACCAAAAGCCACCGGAAGTCAGCAGGCGCACGACCATTTTGTTTATGCGTTGCGCTCTTGCGTTGCCGGTTCCGTTGGCCCCGTCCACGTGTACCGGCAGGGGTTCAAAGGTGGTTTCGTAAGGCAGCCCGACGGTTACCACGGTAGCGGCCTTTGGTAATAAAAGCGTACCGTCCGTTCCCACGGTAAGCCCCCGGTAAATGATACCGTCCGCCAACACGTCCACCTTTTCGCCCGCAAGCCATGTTAGTCCGTTCACGCTGGCACTGGCGGTGTCATTTGTAATCTGTTTGCCGCAGTCCACATAGTAGGCGTATTTTAGCCGGAATGCCTGCTGCTCGTCTTCGGTATAACTGGCTGGAATATCCAGCGGGAGTCCGTCGCGGAAATATTCCACGCAGTAGGTGTCCGCACCGTTTAGTTTTCTCTTCACAATGGCCCACAGTTCGTCTGTTTGTCCATCTGGGCTGGGTATTACGGCCACGCTTATAAACTGGCCCTTGGTGGTGTGTTTATGGAAAGCACGCACCTGCTGGCTGTTGTTGTAAGTCAGGCCCAGCAGCGAACCGTCCTTTACTACGCACCAGACAATGCGGTCCGGGTTGTACTGTAAGGCCCACGCTTTTAGGCCCTTTTTTAGCCACGTGGCCGACAACAGGGACACCTCTTGCGGGTCATATGCTTGGTTGTCATTGACGTACAACAGGTCATAAATGCTTTTGCCTTCCGCGCCAACATAGAGTTCGCTTCCGCCCAGTAAAATTGGGGGCAAACAGTTACTGCCAATGCGGGTAATAGTGTTATAGGTGATGTTTTCCGGGCCAAAAGCACTTGACGTCGTCTGCGGCGCAATTTCTGTTACGGCTCCGGCTGTTCCGACATACAGGCTTTCCCTCGCAGAGAGCCATTGAATTTCGCTTAGTTCCGTTAAAACTGGCAGTTTCATAGCGCAGTTTGCTAGTTGTTCGCCAAATTCTTGGTCGTCAAAATTTTCATAATCCCCGGTTTTGCTAAATGCAACGACAGGTCCTTCTGCGCCGTTTATACCTAACAATAACCTGTCTTTGTAAAAACAGCCGCAAACGGGGTTTTGTGCCATAGACAATTGCCACGTTTCACTTGCATTAGCAGAAGAACCTTGAGCATTATAAACACTAGCCGGGAAGGTTTCTACTACCGTTACGACTGCTTGCGTGGCAGAGACTACTTTCGTAATTTTTCCGCTGCCGTACCCGCTATGGACATAAGTCCACTGCATACTTCCATCGGTAGCGGAGCCTTCGGTATGGGTTGGTTTTACGTTGCCGGCAGTTCCTTGGATGGTTGAAGTATAAAATTTGCCGTCCGACTTGTACTCAGTGTTTGCAACCACACTCATTCCTGCTTGCCAAACAAACGTATTTATATTTGTGTGATAAATTCGTACAAAACGCCCGACCATATCTTCGGTAAAAAAATCACTAGAGGCATAAACATTGGCGGTTCCTGTTTGCTTATCCACTCTTAGTTTGATGCCGTTTTCGGATATGTTTTCCCACGGGCCGTTTTTGAAATGGACCTGCTCTATTGCAAAACTATACCGCCCCGTACGTTTTAACTTATGGGCAGGATAGTCCGGGTGAAATAAATAAAGCACGTCATTTTTTTGCACGCTGGCGAGCCGAGGCCGTTCTTCCTTGTCAAACAAATCTTCTAATGAGTAAGGCGTCGCAACGACCAGACCCTGTTCTTCGCTGGATAATATTTGACCATGGTCTTTGTAAAAGCGCACATATTTATTGCCAAACTCCAACACATAGGCAGTATTGCGATTGACTACAAAGGGAACGAGTACGGCTTTTGTACCGTCTATGGTGCTGGATGCACTATAATATTGTTGTTTGTACACTTCGTCGCTATAAACGCGAATGAAAAAAGTATCCCCCACGAAAGTATAAGGACAAATTTGATAGGCTACACTCGCCGGTTGGAATGCGTCTGCCTCCCAGTTGACGCCGTCAGTGCTTTTATAAAGTTCCCTTTTGTTTTGGGTGGTATCTTTGTTTTCAAGCAAAACATATACGGTGTCCTGTCCGGCTGTCATATTTAGTGGGAGGTAGTTATTTATGGATTTGAAAGATACCGCAGTCCACGCGTATCCGTCCGCACTTTCAAACAGTGCCGACAAACTGCTTCCGCCCTTCGCAAACAGCAGGTATTTACCGCCTACATACGTCATAGTTGAGCCATCTCTTTTAAAGTTCGCAAAACTCATTTGCGTCACATGGACCTGCCAGTTGGCACCGTCGCTACTGGTTAACACATAATCATAATCTCTGTACCCTCTTTCCGTTTCATTGGTTTTTTCAGTTTGCGATAAAAATAAAAAGAAGGTATTGTTTGCCACAAAAGAAGCATATATAGTTGGGCCGTCGTCACTATATGCCGGGCGGGCGGACAGGGTGGGCAGTGGCACCTCACTCCAAGTGTTCAGGTCCGTGGATATTTTTAATAGTTTCTTGGTCACGTACAGATATACGCCGTTGTTGTAACTCACACTTTTATAATAAGCGGGGTCGTGGCTAACGTCAGCGGACATCGTCCAATGCGTGCCGTCAGTGGTGTAGTAATTGTTGTAAAACAAAGCGGGTCCTACCTGCGTAAACTGCAAATAGGAATAATAATATAATTTTGTATCAATGGAACGCGCCTCCCAGTGCTTCAAATCGCTAGACACATACATAGTGTCATAAACTTGCTGAGAGGTTCCTATTGTTCTTATGGGGCCTGAAGCGATATATTGTCCGTTTATGTACGCGCAAGGGATAACCCCGCTCGCCGGCAAGGACATTCGCTCCCATTGGCCCCAGCCTTTTTTCTGTGTAACTCCGCCGTAGTTTTTCACATATACGCTGCCGCCCCTTCTATGCACACCGCCCGCAACCTCAACGCTGGCGTTTTCTAACTGGCGGCAGGAATAAGCCGCCACCTGCATTTCGGTGCGGGCTTCCAGTTCGGGGCTGACCAGCCCGTTGTTAAATTGGTTTAAGGCTGCATTGACGCGAATTCCCATAAATTACTCCTCATCGTGTGCCAGTTCCCACGAACCGGGCCGCATGTCTTTAACGGCCAGTTGGATAGCGTTGCAGCGTTTAGCGGTGCCGATAATGGCTTGGTATTCTTGCCACAGGATGCTTTTTCGCTGCGGGTCCTGTTTTAGCCGTTCGCACATTTCATAGGCCAGTTTGGTAGCGAGTGCTTCTACAAAATACGGGGGCCATTTTACTAGGTTCAATTCCCGGCTGATGTAGCGAATTTGCAGGGGTGCGCCGATATTTGTGAGCAGGGTATTTCCTTCCAGTTCATAGGCATTTTTACTATCGCCACCGTAGTTGTAAATGCCTTCCAGCCGCAAGAAATCAACAGGCAGGGCGTATTGGAATTGATACCCAAAGGCGGGGGCGTCCGCAAGTGCGGGCAACTCCGCGCGTTTAATGGCAAAGGCCCACGGGTAGGTTGCCAGTTCAAAGTCGCGCACCGTGCCAAAAATGTCCCCGGCAAGGCGTGCGGCTTCTTCTTGGCTGTCAAAGGACTGTATGGTAGGCAGCCCCAGTTTGGTTAGTGCTTTATTGGCAATTTGTAAGTCAGTTAAATACTGCATAATCCCGCCTTTTTAGTTTGGGTAGAAGGGGTCTTTCGGCCCCCTCTACCGTCCGCACGTACCCTAGCACGCACGGGAGGAAAACAACCATTAGGCCGCAAAGTCAATCGCGGCGCATTTTGCTTCTTCCAAACGGGTCGCACCAAGGGCATATTCCATGTAGATTTGTGTCGCGTTAGAAAGGTCCGCGCGCTTATCTACGGAAACGACGAAATCCTCCCATTTGCCTAAACCGACGCCGGATTTGCAGAAAATCGGGCAGCGATAGACGTTGTTGGGGGTTTCGGTGGACCCAATGTTGGTTTTAGCAAGGTTATAGCGCACAAAGTTCACGCCCCCATACGGCGGGAGCTTTTTGCCAGTTAAAACCTTGCTGTCTTGGTAGTCGGACGACACATAGAAGCCGGCATCTTTGAGCGCGGTTTCTACGGAAGGCGGTACTACCATGTAAATTTCTTCCTGTTCAATATCCACGTCTTTGTCTTGCAGTTTGGAAATAGCCAACGCAATTTTTCCCAAGACATCGCCGGAAGCGTCCGTCTTGGCAACGATGTTGGTGGTATCAAAATTTGCCGTGGAAGTAGCGTCTTTACCCACTTTGTTCGCGGCAAAAAAGTCTGCCAAAATCGTCGCGTCAATGTCGCGGTGGTAGGCCGCAAGCATGGATTGGACGATGCCTTCTTGGGGGTTTAAGTCCATTTTGATACTGTCAAAGGTATCAATAATGTAGGCCCCGTGCTTCATCGTCGGCGAGTACCAGCGGCGCGTGCGCGATACGTTAACCGCAGGGGTTTCTTCGTAGCGATTTTCACGCGTTTTCGTACTAAACGTGCCCAGTTGGTCTGCTGGGGAAACGGTTGCGCCCTTGAGCCCGCTTTTTACTGTCACACAACTTTCCAGTTTGGAAACGGTCTGCTGGGCGAGAAGTTGCAGGGCATTTGCGAATTTCAACGTAATTTGATGATTCTCAATGCCTGCGTAGTCGCTCGGTGTTAAGCTCATTTATTCTCTCCTTGGGCTAATTGCCCGGTTTATTTTTTGCCCTTCCTCGCGGGCTTTTTAGGGTCATCCCCTAAATCGTTTTTGCCGGCTTTTTTAGCCGGTTGTTCGGCAGGTTTTTCTTCCGGCTCTTTGACGGGCTTGGTTTCGGTCTGTGCTTCGGTTTTGACCTCTTCCTGCTGTACTTGCTCCACAGGTTTTTCTTCCGGCTTCTGCGGGGCGTTTTTGGCGTCTTTTGGGGTAAGGACGCCGTCGTCTATCAAATCGGCTTCTAGGTTATCCACCATGGGTTTAAGGTGGGTGTAGAGCCAGTCCTTGCGCAGTCCGCCCGGTCCGCGCCGGATAGCAATTTGAAAGAAGCGCATAAACTGTCCGCGGGTCACTCTTTCCTGTTGTGGCATAGTTAGTTTCCTCCTGCCATAGCGTTGGAAACCTCTTCAAACAGTTTTTTGGCTTCGGGGTCGTTTGCCATAAATTTGGCCCCAAAGGCCTTATCTGCTTGCAGTTCCTTCATTTTGGCTGCTGCTTCTTCGCGGGTGTACGCTTTGGCGCTCCCGGGGTTCCTGCCTGCGCCTGCGCCTACGCCTTTGAGGGCGGGGTCAGCGATAGCAGAACCGATTTTGTGCATAAGTTCCATAAGGGCTTTGCTGCCCAGCGCGCTTTCCAAACGGGCCAGCGTTTCTTTGTTATCCAGTCCAAATTGGCGGGCGGCTTGGCGGGCAATTTCGGTGTTCTTATTGAAATCAGCCCCCCACGCGGTTTGCAGGTCTTTCATTTGTTTGTCCTGCTCGGCGCGGTACGCTTCCATTTTTTGGGCCACAAAGTCGTTAGACGCTTTGGCTACAGCTTCGGCTTGGGCTTTGGTCAGGCCCGCGTTAAAGGCGGCGTCGGCAAATGCTTTGCTGGCAGCGGCTCCTTCGTCGTTAGTGAGTTCAATGCCGTATTTGTCCGCGCTTTCGGGTCTGCCGAGTTTGCTGTAAAAATCGGCGAGTTCTTCCGGCGTGGATTTATCGGTCGGCAAAGCCACATATCCGTCCGGCACTTGCGGTTTTGGGTCGGTCGGTTGGGGGTTTGTCGGGTTCGTCGGTTCCGTCGGATTGGTAGGTTCCGTCGGGTTGGTTGGCTCACTTCCGCCGGTCAAGGCGTCGGCTGCCGTGTTGGTCGGTTCACTCATTGTTCTTCCTCCTGTGCGAGTGCATTTAATTTTTCGTCCGGCAGGTTGGTCATAGCCAGTATGTGGTTTAGCACCTCCCGCCGTCCGATATTAATAAAAACCTTCTTTTCGTCTATGGGTGCGCCGGTTCCGCGTGCGGGGTTTGCCGGGCATACCTTGGCAAGGTCCGCCAGTACGATTTTGACCTCCAGTTTAGCGGGGTCAAACACCGTTTTGTAGGCGAGCCGCTTTCTAAATAAGCGCTGATACAGCGTGAGTAGTTTGTTCACGTTTTACCTCACTTGCGTGCCTGTTTTCTGCTGGGCGTCGGCCAGGTCTTTCGCCGTCTTGCCGATTACCGGTGCGGCGGCAAGCATGGCTTGGGCCTGTGCCAGTTGTGCGTCGCTTAAATCGGCAGCTGCCTTTTCTTCTTCCGTATTGAAGATTTTGACGGGTGCGCCGTACACCTTGGCGATTTCTTTCAAAATGCGCGGTGCGTTGATTAAGTTTTTAATGCTGGGGTCAAAGGGCTGTAAGGCTCCGGCAAGTTCCACGGTGCGTAAAATGGCGGCTCCCGTGCCTGCGTCCTGTGCCTTGCGGATAGGGCTTTCGTAGCGTACCTGCAGGGCCACTTGCCCGCTGGCCATAGCTTCTGCCATTTCGGGCGGCATAGGCTCCAACTGTCCGGCACGCGTGCAGATTTCCAGCTCCTTGGTAATCACGCCGGACAGGAGTTCCTTTTCTAACCGGCTTGTCGTGGGACTTAAAAGGGTTGCTGTTTCCTGTGCGCGTTGTAAAACCTCGGTTGCCGTCATATCGGGTCGGTTGACAAGCACCGTAAACAGGTTTAATTCAAAGCCTTCTCTTATGGTGTTGCGGATGTCTTGGAGCATTTCCAAGCTAAACGGCATGGCGTTGGGGCCTTGCATAGGGGCGACGAGCGGTTGCCCGTTTTCGTTTAGTCCGCCGGGAATAATGGCGTTGGGTACGCCCACGCGGGCCGCGTTTATGATGTCGTCATTAGCAAGCAGCCACGTCGGGTCGCTGGCTCTTTGGGCGGTTTTGAGGTTGGTCCTCATCATAGCCGCCAGCGTGCGCACTTCCGGCATCAGTTGCATAACCGGCGAGTAGCCGTACGGCTCCTGTAAACTAGCAAATACGTCATAGCGCGGGTAGAAAAAGGGACAGACATTGTAGCCGCTTTCTTCCACGATTTCGTGGGTGGAAAGGCAAACGTACACGCTCGCGTAGCGGCGGTGCGTAGGGTCTAAGCGTCTTGGCTGATAATCGTCGTTTGGATAGACGGCGTGCAAAAATTCCCACTCTTTGTTCAAATCGTCGCTTACGATAATTTGCCGGGGTGTATTTTGGCCGAATTGTTGCAGGGTTTGGCGTTTGTTTAATTTGAATTTACGGAAGAAAACGTCCACCTCGCCGTCGGCGTTCTGTTCGGTGTAAAATTCCCGCACAGGCCACGCGCGGTAGGATATGCCGTAGCCGTATTTTTCCGTAACACTAAAAGGGCCGGCTCCGTAAATGGCAATGTTTTTCAGGTTCTCATAGTGGGCGTTGGCAAAGTTGGAGCCTGCGCCGTAGCGGATAGCAAAGAGTTTGTCGCATTGGCGTTCCAGCCAGTCGGCGTAGCGGTCGTTCAAATATTCGTCAGACGTTGCCAGCCCGTGCCATTTTTGGGTTTTAGGCGTGGTTAAACCGTCAATGGCCGACGCCCATTTGGGGACGGCCTGTGCCACGGTGTTGTCGGTCTTTTTGGTCCCTTTGTTAAAACCTCCGGGGCCGTATTCCACGGTAAAATTGGCGTTTTTGGGGTCCGCCAGTTCGGCAGCACGCTGCCACACGCGCTCGTAGCCGTAGCGGCGTGTTTCCATGGCGGTCAAACGTCTTTTGATGTCGTCATATAATTTCTGCTGCCGTGTGTCCATAGTTATTCCCCTAGTAATCGTTTAGCGGCGCTTTGCCGGTAGTCGCCCGCCAGCACGGTGCTTGCGCTTCCTTGTTTGAGTTGGTTGCGTTTGCGCCGTTCTTCCTGTTGGCGGCTGTCGTCCACAATGGTCGGCTTGACCTCATTTTTAGCCATTTCTTCTTCCATTTTTTTGGCAGCTTTTTTCTGCTCTCTTTCCGTTTTATCTGTCTGATAGCCGGAATATGCCCCCAGCCCAGCCCCAACAGCTGCACCGGCATAGCCGCCCATTAAAAACCCACCAACCCCTCCGATAACTGTCGGTAAAAAACTTTTACTAAACCAACTCATATACTCCTCCTTTGCTAAAAAATAAAGTCGCTTTGCGCGGTCAGGTCGCCTGCGTTTTGCGCTCTAAAATGCACCTGTTTGGCTTTCTTAAATAGCACGGTGCTCATCATGGCCGCGTCCGCATGGTCCGGGCTTTTGCCGCCTTTTTTGCGTAATTCTTCTTTATTAAAAAGTTTCATTTGCCCGGACGAGTTAAACGAATAAGTAACCGTTGCCAGTTCCGTCAAGGTGGCCCGGTCACTTATTTGCAGGTAGCCCTTTGCCATCAGTTCGCGCAGAGCGTCGTATGCTTCCGCGCGTTTGTTTGCATAGCGGTCCGGGTCCGTGGCCGCCGCGCCGCCCCTAAATTCAAAAACGGTAAATTTTGCAACCTCTTTGAGGCGGTCTATTACGCCGCCACCTACGCCGTCGCCGTCCACAATAAGGCGGTTAAAACGAAACGAGCGGCCTGCTTCTGCTACGCGGCCCACGGTGTACATCGTGTCTTTTCCGTTCCACTCTTCGGTGGCAACCTCTTTCCATTTCAAAGGGCCCGCGTATTCCCAAATTTTTAGCACGCTGCTGTCAGCGCCATAGCGGGCAATGTCTAGGGCCGCCACGCGCTCGCCGCCGGTGTAGGGCAGGTCGTTTTTGGCTGCCATATCTATTACGGCTTGCGGGAACAGGGCGTCTTCTGCGGCTGCGGCAAAGTCGCACAGGTACTCTTGCCGGTAGGTATTGTCGGGCGTTTGTGCCTTGATTTTGGCTAACTCTTCCGGGGCAATCACGCCGGTTTCGTCGGCACGGTACATTCCGGCCCACCACTCGCCGTCCGGGTCCTGCGCGTGCGCTTCCACGCCGTGGCAATATACGTCAAAAAATTGGTTTTGCCCTTTGGGGGTTCCTAAAAATACGCACCAGCCCTTGCGGCTCACGAGCATAGGGCGGATAATTTCCGTATAGACGTCGGGGCGCATGTCGCCGTACTCGTCCAGCACTACACCGTCCGCGTAGGTACCGCGCAAGGCGTCGGGGTTATCTGCTCCGCAAACACGAATAAAGGAGCCGTTGGGGAGCGTGACGCTGGTTTCTTGCTCGTTTATGCGTAGCGCGCAAATGCGGTGTGGTTCTGCTTCGGTACCGATATTCACGTTCAAATAGGGGGCTGTGTAGTGGCGCAAGTAATCCCAGGCAATCATTTTCGCCTGCTTCAAAAAGGGGGCAATATAGAAATAACGCCCTTGCGGCTTGGGGTTGGTTAGCGCCATTTTGATAAGGTGGTTTATGGCGCAGACGGTCTTTCCCATTTGGCGGTGGGTAACGAGCACACAAAAGCGGTGCGCTTCCAGTTGCGGATGTATTTCCGTTTGCGGATAGCGCGGCGTATAAGGAATAATGACCTTTACTTCTTTTTGCTTTTCTTGCATGTCGTTTCCCAGTTGCTCGTCAAGGACACGTTTGTTTCCACCTTCTCGGTGGGTTTCTGTCCTAGGGTGTCGCGTATGGCATTAAAAGCCTTCACGTCCCCGTGTATGGCGGCATTAATAAGCGCGGTGCTGATAGCGGTTTGAGTGTTCATTTTGCGTCCTTTGAGGTCCACAATATCTACGCTTAAAAGCGCCCGCAGTTCTTCTGCTAGGGTCTTTAATTGCCGCCGTTTGGCTCCGCTCGCCTTGCCGCCTTTTCTGCGAATTCTTCTCTGCTCGCTCTCTGTCAAAGTGTTAAAAGGCCGCAGGTTCTTTTCGTTCGCCATAATTAAATCCCGCTAAACAGCCCCTCCCGGCACAAATGCGCATAGATAGGGGTGTCCAGCTTAAATTTCTTTATTAGGTCCTGCGGTTTCTTGCGCTCCGTATAGCGTTTGTAAATCGTGCCCTGTCCGTCATGCAGGCAGATGTCAATGTCGCGCCTGCCGATAGCGCAGGCAATATCGCAGAAGACCGGCACGTTCCAGTTGTTTTTCTTTATAAATTGCTTGGCTAGGTAGCGTGCGTAAAGGTTCAAGGTCAGGTCCGCTTTGGTTCCGTCCTTGGTCCACGGGCTGCCGCCTCCGATTTTGCAAAACCCGCCATAAAAGTCCACGGCCAGTTTGCGTCCTGTGGTTCCGCAGTCGGCAAGGGGTCCGTGCTTTTGATAGGTCCCGGTGCCGTTTATAATGATTTTCTTTTCCGCGTCCTTTCCCAGCGTCCGGTAGAGGTCATAAATGGTTTGGTTGGCAAGGTCCTTTTCATTAAGTACCGGCACGGCAATGACAATGCGCTTAATTTGTCCTTCGTCCGTAACCACCAAGGTTTTGACGTCAATGCCGAGGTTGGGGTTCTTGGCTAGGTCGCGTCCTATCTTTTCTGCCAGTAGTTTTTCTGCCGGAAAGCCGGAAGCGGTCGGCCACGCGGCGCCAAAAAAGACGCCTTGGTCGCCCCAGCCGTCCAGGCCTTGTGCGATGTCTGGGCTCTGCTGGCTGATGTAGGCGTTAATTTTCAGGTCGCTCTCGCAAATGGTGTTTTCTTTGCCCCAGCGTTTTTGATAGGCCGGCGTGTAGCCGATTTGTGCCGCGGCTGCTTTCACAAACAAGTCCAACTGACGCGGGGTAAAATGGGCCTTGCTGGAAACCTCGCCCGCTAGGTTGACTACGTTTCCTTTGATTTGGCTCTCTACCGCGTAGCGCGTTTGCGGGTCTTTTTCCATGTAGCGGTCTAAAATGTGGCTGGATATGTAATCGGCCACTTTGTCCGGGTGTCCTAGGGTGACGTACTCGGTTATTTGCATAGTGTTGCGGTTCCTCCCGTTAATTTTTCCCAGCGGTTCAGTATCACGTCGCAGTATTTGGGGTCCAGTTCTACCAACCGTGCCTTGCGGCCTAGCTGTTCGCAGGCAATGAGCGTGCTTCCCGAGCCACCGAATGGGTCCAGTACAATTTCGCCCATGCGGGAACTGTTGCGGATTTGCAGGGCCAGCAGTTTAACCGGCTTCATGGTGGGGTGTTCTTCGCTGCGGCTGGGTATGTCGCAGTCAATGACGCTGGTGCTTACTTTGGCGGCACAAATGTTCTGCAGCATTTGCAGCAGTTCTTCTTTTTTTAGCTTTTTAAGGTCCACACCCTTGTCTTCAAACACGGTGCTTTGGGTGCGGTCGTCCACAAAAAAGTGAGCAGCACCGTCTTTCCACCCATACAGGCAGGGCTCGTGCTTCCATTGGTAGTCCTGCCGTCCAAGCACAAAGCAGTTTTTGTTCCAAATCAGACATTGGCGTATTTGCCAGCCGATATTTTTGGCTGCGGTGCGGAAGTTGTAGCCCTCCGAGTCCGCGTGCCAAATATAGAAGGCTCCGCCGGGTCTTAAAAATTCATTTGCGGTGGCAAAAGCAGCTGTCAAAAATTCCAAAAATGCAGCGGCCCCCATGTGGTCGTTTTCTATGGTTTTTCCGTCTGCTGATTCGTAGTTTACGTTGTAGGGTGGGTCTGTCAGTAGCAGGTCGGCTGTTTCGCCGTCCATTAGTTTCGCCACGTCAGTTGGGACGGTGCTGTCGCCGCACAGCAGCCGGTGGGTTCCTAACTGCCAAACGTCGCCCGGTTTCACGCGGGTGGGTGCTTCGCCAAGCGCCGGGGCTTCGTCTTCCACGATTTCTTCGGGTTCAGGTTCCACCACTTGCAGCCCTTCAATGCCCAGTTCCGGCAGTTCTGCTAGGTCAAAATCGGCGGCTAGATTGTCCGCGTTCCAGCGGACGCCGTCCGAGGTGGAATTGTCAAAGGCCGCCAGTTCTTTGCGCTTGCGGCTGTTGGTATCAAGGTCCGTTCTTTGTAAGGCAATGGCTGTTTTTCCGTCGGTGGGTATGATTTTGACGGGGATGCCGAGTTCTTGCAGGGTTTTATAGGTAGCGTTTCCGGCGATGATTTCGCCGTTTTTATCCAGCAAAATAGACCGCCCGGCGCCGCAGCGTTGTATGCTCTTTTTAATGAGCGACAGGTTGCGTTCGTCGTGGTCCCGGTAGTTGTGCTGGTCGTACTTTATGTCTTTTTTACCCACAAAAAAAGACCTCTTAAAGCGAAATTTCGCCTTAATCGGTCTATGGTTTTTTAGGCACTACTTGTGGGTACTCATATTATAGCACAATGAACCCCATTGTCAAGTGCTATTTCAAAGAAATGGCTTTCGTTCGGGCATCCGAAAAACTGATATACCTCGTTGGGCAAGTCCGATCCGGATATGACGCGGATTTGCTCTATCCGGCGGGTAAGCGTGCGGCTGGTGTAGCCCCGGTGGAATACTACCAAATCCCCGGGGCGTATATCCGCTAGGCGCTTGCGCCAGTTCGCCGTAAACCGGCGGTATTCGGCCATTTTCTCGCCGCTGGCTATCTTATCCCACCAATGGTAGGTAAGCGTTAAATGCAGGGTTTTAGGCATTTTTCACCTCTTGCTATTTTCTTGCTATTGTTTCGCCGGAATCACGCGCATTTTACAAGTCGTGTTATTCGGGAACACAACGCTCGGCTCCCCGCCGCCAAGGTGGCACCGAGTAAGCCCGTTTATCGTTTTACACAAACTGCAATCTTTGCAAGTCTTTCGTTGTTTTTTCATAATTGCTCCAAATTCGCCGTTTAAATGCCGAGTGCGGAATAACCCCGCTCCACACATAAAACGCACACAAAGCCCGATTTTGTGGCCTTTCCGTCCGTTTTGAAATATACTTCCCCACAATGTTGGCACCGCTCAAAAGCGGGGTCCAGTTTTTCTGTTTCTTTCTTGCGCTTCATATTCGTACTCCGTGTAAAACTCCATTAGAATAATCCTCCCTTTGGTAGCGGTCCTTGCGTAGAGTCAAACTCTTTGCAGAACCGATACGCCCCGTGCATAGCACATTGACGGCACTTATCACTAAACGCACTGTATTTTTTGCAGTGCTCCCGTCCTTCGTTGTCCAGTTTATCCCAGGGACCCGCCGTTCTCATTCGTTCTCCCGCACTATGGGCATTCCGGCCAGTTGAGCCGCTTGCAGTTCCATTTGCACCCCAGCGGATTTGCTAGTGTCGCCAAAAACATACACGACATCGCTTTCAAGCATTAAGCGCAGGGCGCGTTTGAAATAAAAGCCGTACGCTTTGTCTGTCCCGTGAGTTACGCTGATGTCGGCCGGATTGTTCACGCTGTAGCCGAGTGCTTTGAACGCTTCGGCACGCATATTGAAAGCGGCCCGGTTGCAATCGGGCAGACCCGTCATCGGGCCGGATAAATACACCGTCTGCGTTTTGTCAATATTTCTCGTGTTTATTTTGAACATAAATCCTCCTAAAAAAGTTGATTCCGCCCCAGTTCCGCGTAATGAAACCACCGGCGCAAAGGTTCTTTTTCCAGGGCCCGCCGTAAGCCCTCAAACGAACACCCCGCGGGCAGTTTCACGTCCCGGCAGCAGAAGTCCGGCTTTGCCACCGGCCCCGTAAACAGCGTAATCAGCCGTCCTTTCTTTTCGCCTTCCTTGCAAAAAACGCAGACCACGCTGTTTGCCGCGTGTACATTGTGCCCGTTGCGGTCTTCCACAAAAACGGGGAAACTTACCCGTCCATACTGGCCGCAACGCGGACAAAGCAAATTGTTTGGCGTTTTGAACGCCGCACCCATCGCCTCTTCGGCTCCGTTAAAATTAGCCACGTTTGTACTCCTTGCTTTCCACCTCTTGCCGGATGGAATTTATCTGACAGGCCAAATAGTACATCGAGTATGTGCCTTTGGCTTGCCGCACATAGTGCGCCACGCACGCTTTGGCCTGTTCCAAGTCCCGGCAGTTAGCCAAGACCGTTTCAAAATGAGGGAGGTCCATACGAACCGCTGCGTTTAAAATTTCGTTATTGTTTACTTTCTTTAAGCCTGGGTGGTCAGTGCCTTTCAGATAAAACAGCGCCAACTTTTCCAGGTCTGTTTGGGGATTTTGGAAATTAAGTTTTTTGTATATAAAAATATTCTTATTATTCTTAAAATCTAAATAGTGTACGGGTACCTTATGTATTTGTGCCGGTGCATTTTCTGCACCGCTTCGGTGCATTTTTTGCACCACCCCCGGTGCATTTTCTGCACCGTTCGGTGCATTTTTTGCACCGCTTGAACGGGCTTGATAAAGGCTCCAATTTGGTACGCTGATTTGCAAATTTGGTTTCCTTACAACGCTTACTGCGCTAACTTTTTCCAACTGTTTCAGCGCATCCAAAACTGTATGTTTGGAGCCGATTCCAAGCACTGCCTGCAACTCTGTCAAACTGGTTATAATCTGCCCGTTTTTATCCGCCAACAAAAGTAAATCAATAAAGAAACAGACGGTCGCACTGTTGAGTTTGCGTACGTGGGAATTTAAAAAACGCCGATGCAATTTGATATACCCAGTCTTCTGTATTTTCATTTCCAACCGTCCCCAAAATTCACTACGTTTTTTAGCCCCTCGGCCAAAATCTCGCACCCGTTCCGCTCACCCCAAACTTTGACGGTGCGCTTATCCACCACCAAGGCATCATCTACCCACCACTTGGCCTGTGTTAAAGCGTCCATCACCGCTTTTTCCAAGTTGTCTAAGTCTGCGCGGGTGGTTTTGTAAATCTCAAAATGCCGCGAAGCAGGGCGTTTGTAAGTAAAGCGGACACAGAGCCGCACCGCGCTTGAAAAGGGCTTTGCGGGCCGCTTTTTGGCGGCTTCACGCGCCACACTGTAAAAGAAGTCCGGGTGCGTGGAATACATATATCCCTTTTCAAAATTGGCCCGGGGCCGGGCTTGCGGCTCCGGCCTCGCGGGCACATAAATGTACAGCTTCATTCTTCTTCCGGCTCGTTTTCCGCCGGTTCTGCGGGTTCATCCGCCGCGTGCGCTTCATCAAGGAGCGTCTCTGCCCCGTCTTGCATTTCTTCGGCCTGGGCCAAATCTTCCGATCCGTTTTCTTCGGCGGGAGTTTGCGGCTGTTCTTCCTCCGGGAATAAAGGCCGCTGGCGTTCTTCCGCCGTCAAAAAACTGGTGCTGATGATTTCCCCAGTCTCCGGGTGCTTTACGATTTTTTTGCCCAGTTTATAGTTCACAAGCACGGGACATTCAAATTCCCGTTCTTCGTACCCCTCGGCGCGGAGTTTAAGGGCTTCTTTTTTCTCGGTGGTCGTACCTTTTAAAATCGCTTGGTAACTTTTGACTTTTTCGTCCATCTCAATTTCTTTCTCGGCCAAGTCCGCGATTTTTTCGTTTAGCACGTTGTTATCTTCTTCCGTGAACTCGTGAATCAAGCGGCGTTTTTCCAAGGCAAAGGGCTGCCAGCCCTCTTCTTCTGTCTGCGGGGCTTCGGTTTTTTGTTCCGTTTCCTCCAGAATTTCCCCCTCCGCCACGGGCGCGCCTTCTGGCACCACATTCGTTTCTTCCACTTTTTCAATGTCTTGCTCCGCCACCTGCACTTCGGCGGGAATATCTGCGGCTTTGATTTCTTCGGCTTGTACTTTTTTTCTCGTCATACTACGCTCCTTGGATGTCTTCCAGTTGGCCCGTCATAAATTTGTAGGCCAGGTACGTCGTCATCGTATCCATATAGCAATATGGAATGACCAGTTTGCTTTTGCCCTCGGCCGCCAGTTTCGGCGCGTCCGCCCCGCTGATTACCTCTTTGTACTGCGGGAGCCCAAACCGGCTTTGCACGGTTTTGAGTTTTACGAACAACTGTCCGTTAAACTCGGTCGTATAGTTACGCAGATACTCGCGCATTACGTCAAAGTGCGGGTTCTGCCCGGGGATAAACAACGCGGGCATTTGCAGTTTGTGCCGGATGTAGGCGTTACGCATTTTGGGCAAATCAAACCCACGGCTGTTAAACCCGATAATTTCCGTAGTCGGGCAGGTGCGCTCCGCCAGCCACGCACGCAGGTCAATCAGCATTTCCTTTTCCGTTTTAAAGTTGCGGATTTCTCCATCCAAATTCGGCATTGTCTTAACGGGGCACGGGTCGGGAATGCAACTCCACACTACGTTCCCCGCATCCGTTGCCGCCGCCAAACACATAATCGGCGCACGGTCTAACAATGCGGCTTTATCTACGGCTTTTTGGTAGGCTTCAATTTTGGCGGCTTGGATGTCTTGCTCCGTCTTGGCTTTGGCCGGGATTTTGGCCTCCTGCGCTTTTTCGTTGATGTCGGCGGTCGCGGCGTTGCCCGTTTCAATGTCAAAGCAAAAATGCTTTAACCCGTTGGTAAGGGCCATAAATTCAGAAAGAGGATTTGTTTCCTGTTTGCACATACTTACCACCTCTTCCCGTATCCGCCGCGGTTATACCCGCCGCCATAACCACCGCCGCGGTTCCCCCAACCATTATTGTTGCCGCCCCATCCGCCGTTATTCTTTTGGAACGCGCGGACTTGGAACCCTTGGTTTACCAGCGTCATAATAATGTTCGGGGCCTGTGCGAATGTTTCTGCCGGAAAGTTAAGATATAACGTTACCGTCATACCGCTGATTTCCTGTTCCACCGGCACGCTCCAACCCGTCAAAGCCGGAACGCCAAAACTCTGCGCCGCCGGAGCCATAGGCGCGGCGGACGGCATAGGAACAGCCGCCGGAGCCTGCATTTGCTTCATCTGTGCCATCGCACCTTGCAACGCTTGGGCGATAACAGCCTGCATATCTTGGTTTTGTTCAGCCATTGATTTTCTCTCCTTTTTGGGCTAAATAAAAATGTTTTTTGAATGTTTCGTAGTTGCGTTTAGCCGTCAGTAATTTGGCTTCGGCTTCACCAACCAACCGTTCCAATTTCAACAGTCCGGCCCCGGCATCAAAGCTTCCGCGTTCGGCATGAACAATTTGATTTTCCGAATTTTCTTTATTAATATAAGCCATCTTTAATTCGGGATTGTAGTCATCCGTCAAATAACACACTATGATGGTCGGGTTTCCCGTGAAATTAGCAAAGTCCACAATAACTCCGGGAAGCGCTTTCGTTCTTTTTGCCGACCCATAAGACTGTTCGGACAGCAAAAGAGTGACACTATCACCCACACGATAAGTCTCCACCGACGACACAGAGGCCGTCCTAGCGTCCAGCTCCATTTTTACGCCGTTTACTTCAATGATTTTTTTGGTATCCATTTACACGCTCCTTTTATTAAAACGTCCCGGCTGTTTCCCCTCATAGCCGCCGGGCCGGCTTTCAGCCCCAAAAGTGCCGCTCGCTATACTGCGGGTAGTACCTTGGGGCGGGCCGCTCCCTCACTCTGCCGGGTGTGCCAGTGTGTCCACGCCGTTAAGGGTTAAGCCGTACTTACTGCTCCGTAAAGAACAACCGGCACAGGGTGTTGGGCCGTCCAACGCTCCGATACGCCGTCGGAGCCGCGGGGCTTGTATTAAGGAGGCGCTTCTGTACCCCCTGTTCAAATCTATTTGGCCTTTTCGGGCCAGTGGGCCTCTATTTCTTGGCGGCACAACTGCACCAGTAAGGCCGCCGCCTGGAAGGCTGTCGCGCGCCCCTTGGCTACGGGGGCTATTTCCGGCCGCTCCATAAACTCGTAACGGTCAAAGTTCATTTGCTCCTCTAACCGCTTTTGCAAGTCGGAAAGTTTCTTAATTACTACGGTTCTTTTGCTTGCCATATCTTCTCCAAAGGGTGCGCTATAACGGGCGCACCCGGGTTGTACGCGCCGGGGCAATTTATCCCGGCCTTTCGCGCGTCCTAATCAATACAACCTAAAACTGTGCGTCAAACGCCGCTCCGGCCAGCACCGCTATCAAAAAGGCTGCCGCTTCACCCACCAGCAAAATGGAAACCAGGCTCCACTCTTCCGGCGTGGTTAAAGTGTGGTAAAAGTTCGCTGCAAATTTCTTCATAAATCCTCCAATTTCACGCCCATATAATTTTCAATGGCTTTCGTGGAAAATACCCATTTTTTAAGGCCTTTCAATTTTATGCCTCCGGGTATCTTGCCCGCTTCCGCCAGGTCGCGTACCCGCCGGTCGCTCAGGCATAAAAGCCCGGCAACATCTTTAAGTGGTAGCGTCTTTTGCTTGTCTTGTTTGGTCATATCTTACCGCCGCAATTTCCTAATCTTTCCTAAACTTGCTTGATTTTGCGCAAGTTATTACATATACTATGAATAGGCATATAAAAAAACGCGCAGACCATTGACCCCCCACAAGGGCGGAAGCTGTTGGCTTCCTGCTGTCTGCGCGTGTGCCGCAACCATAGAGCGTTTTGGCAATCTGGTATGTACTACAAATAAAAAAGCTCTATGGTCTTGCGCTACACTCCCCTTTTTGGGGACCTTCGGTGTTGTGGGCACCGTTGGATTTTTGGTACTGTCTTTGTGTGTCTCACTTTCTTTCTTACTTATCTTACGTAAGTTTGAAAAGAAAGTCAAGCGTTTTTTCAAAATATTTTTTCAAAATGCGCTTTTGCCGACGATAAATAAGGTAGGTAAAATATGAATAAAAATGACTTGCTTTTGCGTTTAAATAATGGAATTTTGCGCGGCGCGCAAGTAAGTTTAGCAAAAAAGCTAGGCGTCACAGAAGCGTCCGTCAGCCGCTGGCTAGACGGTAAGGCCAAGCCCAGCGAGCAGTATGTCCTCGCCATATCACGTTTGGTTGGGTGCAGCCCTGCCGACGTGCTTTCTGCCTTTGGCATCAAGGAAAAATCCGACGAGTTCGCTCCACTGTCTTCGGTACAGGGGGCACCGCTTACGCCTAATAATACAGTTACGCTGCCTATTTTGGCGGATGTTCCGGCGGGTATGCCGGAATATAGCGAGCGCGACGTGGAGCAGTTTGTTGACTTTCCGCGCTTTCTCTTTCCGGGCGCGGACTACGTCATCCGCTGTATAGGCGATAGTTTAGAACCGAATATTCGCAAGGGCGATTATTGCGTTATCCGCAAAATGAAAGAGCCCTTGGACGGTCGGCCCATGTTCGTACGTACCGAGAACGGCGTTTGCATGAAAATCGTTAAAAAGACAAAGGACGGCGTCCGGCTTGTTTCTTTGAACCCCAAATATAAACCGTTCGTTCCGAGCGAGTTGGAAATCTTCGGCCTTATTATTGGCTATTGGTCGCGCACGGACCGTGAAGTGTGGGGGTAGTTATGCTGCTAAAAATAACGACGGCGGTTGTGGTGATTATTGGAGGGTGGACATGTTTTTTTGGGTGGTATTTATTATCGCGTTTTTGCTACACGCGATTTTTCCATTATGCAGCCGTGCTTCTTCCGTTTGTTATTGTGCCTTTTGCTATGCCACATACAAGTTTTGATGGGTATAGTTGGGACAAGGTGGGGTGGTATGTAGTCGCCGCTCTTTCATATCTTCCGGCAATTATTATGTTTAGCGGTCTATCGGAGCGCGACAAGAAGTGGGATATGCCAATTATAAACTTGACGCAGATTTTTGTGTTTGGTTTTATTGCGCATTTCTGTATTAAAAAAACGCTGCCGCAGGTTCTGCTTGTGTCGGCTGGTGCTGTTGGATCTATCCTGTTTGCGTACCTTATTCGACGCCTATTCGGATTAAAAAGGGGGTAGTTTATGGCCCGCTACGCGTTTGCCCTGTTGGTTGTTCTGTTTATTCCGCTTGTTTGCGGTGCGCAGGAGGAAGTTGCAAAACTCCAAAATTTCAACAAGGTTTCGCTTGCTTCTGTGTATGATGGCGATACCTTCCGTGTGCATTTGTCATGCCGGTATGGGCTTTTTTGCCGTTCCATTGCGGTGCGGGTGCGCGGGGTTGATTGCCCAGAAATGCGCGGAGTGCCTCCGGAAACAAAAGCCCTTGCAAAACAAGCGCGCACGTTTACTAAAAATTTTTTATCCGGTGGAAAAATACTGCTTCGCAACTGTGGGCGCGATAAGTATTTCCGTATTTTGTGCGATGTAAAAGTCAACGGTCATAGTCTGGCAGAAGCGTTGCTGGACGCTGGGCATGCTGTCCCTTACGATGGAGGTACTAAAAATGGCCCTTTATAAAGACAAGCGCACCGGCATGTGGTATGTGTCCTATACGGACCCATCCGGTCGCCGCGTGCGTAAATCGTTAGAAACAAAAAACCGCAACGTCGCCGCTATCAAAGAAGGGGAGTTCCTTACGCGCCGCAAATCTGCCGACACGGTTCGCATGCCGTTTGAGTCATTCTTGGCGCGTTATCGGGCGTTTTTAGCGGCTACCCGCAAGCCAGATACTGCACGGCATTTTGAAATCGGCCTTAAAAAATTGCTGACCTTCAAGCCCGGCATTGAGTTCTTGGATGAAATCACGCCTGCCGTTTTGGACGAGTGTGCCATTACTTTGAAATCAAAAATAAAAGGGCCGCTGGCTCCGGGGCTAAACCGTGCTATCCGTGCTGTTAAAACCGCCATGCGGCAGGCAGAATTTTGGGACCTTATTCCTCCGCAAAATTGGCGCAAGGTTTCCAAATTCAAGGAGTCCAAGGGGCGCGTGGAATATCACACGCCGGAAGAAATAAAACAAATTCTAAAAATCTTTAATGCCGACTGGCAACTTGTCGTTCTGCTGGGTTGCCGGGCCGGTCTGCGTCGTGGGGAAATTGCCGCGCTCAAATGGGCGGACGTGGATTTTAAGAATAATCAGATTTATGTGGCGCCAAATAAGACCGAAAGGCATCGCTATGTGCCCATAGCGCAAGATTTATTAAAAGCCTTACAAGAGTCCCAAAAACTTGCCACAAAAGGAAGTCCGTATGTGGTTAATGTGGGTGAGGCTCGTAATTCAAAGTATTTTCTAACAGCCTATTACCTAAAAATGACCAAAGAAAAATTACCCTTTAAGTGTGGGCTTCACAAATTGCGGCATACCTTTGCCAGTCATTTGGTACAAGCAGGTGTTGACCTGTACCGCGTAAGTAAATTACTGGGGCACAGTTCTATACAAATGACAGAAATTTATGCCCATCTAGCACCGGCAGATTTACAATCCGCCATTTACCAGTTGCCCAAGATAGGCTAGGCCTAGTTATTTTTTTGTCAGCAAAATTGTCAGCATCCCGTCTAAAACAATATCCCGCCGGGGGTATTTCTATTTACAAGGGCTTTCTAGCCATACAAACTGCTAAAAAGCCTTTTTTGTCATCAGTAAATAAAGATGTTCAAATATCTATTTTGAAGTATTCGTAGCGGTTGCTGTTTGAGTATTTGGTATCATAAACACGCTAACATCTGTGTCATCCAAGGACCACGCGCCCGGCGCAGCAAAAGCGGAAACACACCAAGGAATTGCAAAAATAATTAGTCCAAATCCACAGACCGCAGCATCTAATATAGCACCAATATTATTATGTTTACCAATAGTGCGAATGGCAGGATAATAACCATCCTTGATGGCCATAATATTTACTGTTGAATTACGTTTGACTTCTGTTTTTCCACTACCAAAACCAATATTTTCCCCATTAACCAGTATTACCGCATCTGGAACATTACTGGTAACAGATAACATTTGCCTAGAAGGGGTAAGTGCGGCACAACCCATTAGAACAGATGTTAATAAAAAAACAAGAATTTTCTTCATATATATCTCCTGTTCTGCCCTTGGAGAAATATGCGTAAAAAAACGGCTGCCATATTTGAGCTATAGCACTAACCCAAATACAACAGCCGTGGTTTGCCGCCCATTTAAGGGCGGCAAACACTCGGCACAGCGCAGCCGGGTAATTAGTCCGTCTGTACTGTGCCTAATAACGAGCTGTTTTTGGAGTGCTATATGCCACCAATATTTTGGCGGCGCACCGTATTCCACATACGGTTCCAAAAACAGAATAAAATTATGGTAAGGCATGGTGCCCTACGTGAATACTTTTTTATTATAACAACTTTTTTGGCAGAATGTCTTTTTAATTCAACATAAAACTCCCTGGGTTTAGGCCCGGAATTGTTGCGGGCGAAATGTACGCGGGCCATATATCCGCCGAAGCACTTTTTTACCAAAAAAGTTTTAGTGAGCCAAGTCCGCCCAGTTTAGTTTGCGCTTGTTCCAGGCAGGGTCGGCCGCCACGTTTTTGTCCGAAAGTTGCAAAAAGCAGGAACTTCCCAATTTGCCTTCCAGGGCAATAGCACGGTTCCACTCCTTGGAAACGCGGCTCAGTTTTACGATGTCACAGTTAGGCATCCAAATCAAGGCCCCAGCCCGACGCTTTAAGGCCTCATCGCGGGCTTCTTCGTCCAAATGGTATAGTTCCGTCACCCGCGCATTCATACGGTACATTTGGTTGGGGTAAAAGCCGTACATAGCTTCCAATGCCTCCGGTGGAAATGCCTCCACAGCTATTACAAAAAGTTCCTTCTCCGGGGCGTGGTCGCGGTAGAACTGTGCGGAAATGCGCGAGGGAAAATAATGCGAATAAACAAGTAGCCGCCAATTAGACGCCGTCTGCACGCCAATCATTCCCAAATATACGATAAAAATCAGTTTAGCCACCCGGCTGTACCGCACCACCCGTGCCGCACTGAGTGCCACAAACAAAAACAGTGCCGGCATTATTTCCATAAAATAACGCCCAAACCACAAATAAATTTTAAAGTACAAAAGCCCCACAAACCCAAACACGCCCGTCAGTAAAACCAACAGCAGCAGGAGTTCCCGCTGGAACGGGAAGCGTTTGTGGCGTTTAAAATCTTCGTAATTCCACACCCATCCGGACAACACCAATACGCCCAATACCAAAAACGCCACCGTATATGCAAAAAAGAAGGATATTAAGTTCATCCAAACAAATATCCCGGGGGCCTTATCGGCCCACCAGTTTCCGCCAAAGCGGTTTTGCCCCACGTTATACAACAGATTCGGCACGAGCCACGGCAAGAAACAGGCAAACACCACACACGGCAAAAGGAGCGCCCACGCGATATTTTTGCGGCTATGCAGTGCCTGCACGGCCAAAAGCCCCGACGTAATGCCAAAAAACAGCATCCCAAAATAATGGCTCCACCCCAGTAGCACCAGCAGAATCCCCCACCACAGCCACAACTTGCGCGGCACAACACGGCCTTTGCGAAGAAGGAGAGAAATTTGCAAAAACAAAAAAGTAAGCGGCACCGCAAGAGCCAACATCAGGGCATAGGCCCGCGCATGCTGGGAATAGAATATAACATAAAAATTGCCAGTCAGAAGCGCCATAAACAGCCACCGCGCCGTTTTGCCAAAGCGCCGAGGGAACATACACCACCCCAAAGCCAAGGCCACCAGCCCGCACACCACGCTAGGCAAGCGGAGCCATATCTCCGGTCCATATGGCGCCACATGGTTATAGGCCCACAATAATACATTGTGCAACGGAGGATGTACGTCCACCAGCAGCCAATGAGTCCAAATCCAAGAAAGAGGAAGCGCCGGGTTAGCCGTTACGGCAGTGAACAATTCGTCGTATTCGTACGGTACGGACAGGAAAGCAAATCTCATAATAACGCCTGCCCCAATAAACAGCAGGCAGGCGCAGGCAAAAAGTTTTTTAGACATAATAATTAAAATGGCAAATTACACGAGGCAGAATTGGTTCCAGAATCCGGGTTGCCACATGGCAGTACACTTTTACAAAACTTATGTCCCTTGCATTCATAAACGAGTTGAAGATTTTGACCATAATTTCCACAGCCAACAAACACTGATAGTTCCATTCCAGACAATCCCTTGATAGATTTAAAATTCAAAGTGGGGTACCTCGTATTATTGTATGCATACCAACTTATATTATATGCTGATCCAACACCGCCCCCGGCATCAAAAAAACTAGGATTAGCCGGCAGTTCAATATCTAAATTGGTTAAATCATTTGTATATTGCCCATTAGCCATATAATAAACTTTTTGTGCATCAAAAAACGATTTAGTAAGCGTCCATACTTCAGCCGCGCGGGCTTTGGCTACCGCCTTATTGTACTGGGGTAACGCCACCGACGCCAAAATACCGATAATAAGCACAACCACCAACAATTCAATAAGTGTAAAACCGCCCAAACGGCTCATCGTCACGTTTTTCATAAGACTCCTCTTTTTGTTTTTATGATACATTTTATTTTAGCAAAAAATTACTCTTTGAACAATAAACTAACAGTTAGGCTGAATTTATTTCAGGACCTATTGTTTGGGTAGTATTCTATTTTATTTAACAACTCGCGCGATAGATTCTGAAACAAGTTTAGGATGACCCCTAATATACACCAATTTCTAAACTCTATGGGCCGACACCCCTTTTAGGATAACGGCAGCGGAAAACACAAAAGTAAAACCCTCTGCAAACAGAACAGAGGGTTTTTATATTGAAGTCGTAAACCGCTTGATTACAGCGGGATATTGCCCTTATGCGGATTTTTACGCGGGTCGCGTTTTCCTCTAAGCACCGCAAAGGCGCGGATAATCTTGCTGCGTGCGTCGGAAGGCTCAATAATCTCGTCAATAGACCCATTAGTCGCCGCCTGATAAGGTGAAGCGAACTTGTCGGAATACTGCTGGGTCATTTTTTGTTTGAGTTCTTCTTTTTTGGCGGGATCTTGCTCGGCCTTTAAATCGCGCGAGTACAAAATTTCCACCGCACCGCGCGGTCCCATTACGGCAATTTCCGCGCTGGGGAACGCAAAGTTGAAGTCCCCGCGCAAATATTTGGAGCCCATTGCAATATAGGCGCCGCCGTAGGCTTTGCGCAACACAAGCGTAACTTTGGGGATAGAGGCTTCGGAATACGCATATAATAATTTTGCGCCGTGGCGGATAATACCACCGTGTTCCTGCTGCACCCCGGGAAGATATCCCCCCGTGTCCACCAACGTCAAGAGCGGGATATTAAACGCATTTAAAAAGCGGATAAAGCGCGCGGCCTTGTCGCTCGCATCACTATCTAATGCACCGCCCAGGCAGGCCGGGTTATTGGCCACTACGCCCACCACTTGCCCGCCTAAACGGATAAATCCGGTAACTACGTTCTTGGCAAAGTTTTGGTGAATTTCAAAAAAGCCGAAATCGTCTGCCAAGCGCCAAATAACGTGGTGGATGCGGAAAGCCTTTTTGGGGTCCATTTCGCACACGCGTTCCAATACGGGAACTTGGCGGGAAGCCAAATCGCTGGTGGTATCCAACGGCGGGTTTTCCTCGCAGTTTTGCGGCAGGAAAGACAGCAATTCACGCACCTGGCGGAAGCAGTCCTGTTCCGATTTGGCGACAAACTGGCAAACGCCGCTCTTTTCGCTGTGCGGACGGGAACCGCCCAATGTATCAAAATCCACTTCTTCGCCGGTGGCCGCTTTTACCGCACCCGGCCCCGTAATGAACATATGGCTGATACCTTCCACCATAAAAATAAAATCGGTAAGTGCCGGAGAATATGCCGCACCGCCTGCACAGGGACCCAAAATAACAGAAATCTGCGGAATTACGCCGGAGGCTTTGACGTTGCGGTAAAAAATTTCGCCATAACCGTTTAAACTGTCCACACCCTCTTGAATACGGGCACCGCCGGAATCATACAAACCGATAACCGGTATTTTTGCTTCCAAAGCGCGGTCCATTAGCGCGGCAATTTTTTTGGCGTGCGCCAACCCGAGGGAACCGCCCAGTTGCGTAAAGTCCTGCGCAAACAGAGCCACTTCGCGGCCATTAATGCGGCCAAAGCCTGTAATGACACCGTCGCCTTTGATATGTTTATCTTTAATACCAAAGTCGCTGCAAGAACTTTCCATTAAACTTTTAATTTCTAAAAAACTGTCTTTATCCAGCAGGTAAGAAATGCGTTCGCGGGCGGTCATCTTGCCTTTGTCTTTCTGGGCTTTAATGCGTGCCTCGCCGGCGCCTTGTAGGGCGTCTTGGGAAATTTGTCTAAACTTAACTAAACTGGCCGGAGCGGGCTGGTCCGACGGCTTGTCTAATCTGGGATCTTCAAAAAGTTCAATCATTGCTCCCTCCAAATCTGTCTTCTTTATATTTTACAAAATAACCGGGTTGATTTTCCCTACGGTCTGCGTAAACATAAAACCGGGAACCAACTCCCACGTTTTTATTTCCAAAGCCGGACAACCTAATTTTTCATAGGCAGCCAGCGCTGGTCCATAAAATTCCGCCCGTCCGTTTACACAACGGACGTCATAACTGTTTAGGGAAAGGCCCGTCCCCAATACCTTTACAAGTGCTTCCTTTTGCGTCCACAAGGCCGTTAAAAAGGTATCATCCGTTCCCGTTAATTCCGTAGGATGAAAAAAATCTTTGGCCCAAGCATCTATCCGGTGGGCAATTTTTTCCAAATCTATGCCCAAAAAGGTTCCTTCGCTTGATAAACCGGCTACGGCAAATCCGTGGCTATGCGTAATACTAAACGGTAACAAACAGGGTTTTCCCCCCACAAACAAAAGCGGCTTACCGCTTGTTTGTGGCAAAATTTCTATCTCTTTTTTGGCAGTACCTGTGGCCTGCTGCACCAAGTCCTTTAACGCAAGTCTGCCCCCAAGCCACTCCGTGCGGCGTTTGGGGAAGCGGAGTGTTTTAAAAAACGCGCTTTCCTTCGCGCCCAGGATTTCTTCGGCCGGGGGCAGACAATTTAAATCAACAACTTTTAATTGGCAGGACATCGCGCCTTATTGGCCGATAGCCTGATAGCCGTGGATTTCCACCCACACATTGCCTTGTGCATCAAATACATAGGCATCGTGAAGGGTTTTTCCGTCGGCAGTGTTACCGCGGTTCACACCATACAAATACAACTGGGCGGGCGGAACTTGCTTGTTAAGCACAGCCACCTCGGCGATACCGTCGGGCAACGTCATTTTGTGTTCAATGCTCATATCCTGAAAGCCACAGCATTGGAAAGCCGCTTCAATCAACATCGGGTTAGCCAGCAAAGTGCGCGGACCGTCGTTCCATTGCGGGCGCGGAGTAGTGTGATAAACGGCCAAAGATGCGTGTTTATCCACGCGGACAATTCCGGCCAACACTTGGAAAGAAGGACCGTGGAAATATTTTTTATAAATTTCCTCTTTGCTTACGCTCATCGGGGCATTAAGGCCCGTCATTGCTTCGGCTTTTACGGAATCCCAAGTGGAAACGAAAGACCCCAATGTATGCGCGGTAAAGTGGCGGCGGGTATTACCCATTTTCACACCTTTACTGTTAATGAAGTCAGATTCAATTTCCATAGAGGCTTCGTTTCCGGAGGCTTTACCGATTACGCGCACAGCCTGCGGGCGGTTTCTTAACAGTTTAATCGGCAGATAGAAATGTACATCTTTCAAGCCTTGCGGAACCTCTCCCGTAAGAGCGGTAGCCGTTTCCATAAAGGTTTCAATTCCCATTACGCCCGGCACATACGGAGTGCCTTCAATAGCGTGGTCAGCCAAATACGGGTCGGAATTTAAATTAAATTCTTTTTCCAAGTGAATTTCAGCACCCTTTTGGAGCGATTTTACTTCGCCTAAAAAGTGCGTAGCCTTGGCAGAATCTACCGCCGCAGGAGCCTCCGTTTTGGGGGCAGCCGCCGGAGCGGCGGGCGTATTGCCGCCGTTGGCGGAGTCATCGGAGCCGTTTTCTTCGGCTCCGATTTCGTCCCAATCAAACTTTAACTGATGGTCCCAGTCCAAACGGCCCAACGAACCCGTGAGGACAATTTCCGGCACGCGTCCATAGACAATTTCGTCCAAGAAGATCTGCATACCGTCTTCGGGGTCCACAAAGTCCACACCGTTGGAGCGCAAGAAGGTTTCCACCCCGGCACGAACACCCATACCTACGTTTTTATAAGCACTCATAGCAATACTGATAGCGCGGTAGCCTTGGTTGGACAAGGACAAGGCGGATTTAGCCAAATAATCGTTGGCGCTGGCATAGTCGCTCTGCCCCAAGTTACCATATTTACCGGCAATAGAGGAGGCAAAGGCGAAGAAACCGTCGTCGCGTACAATATTGTTAGCCAAGAAAGTGGCAAAACTCGTGGCTTTTACGTCAAAGATGCGGTAATATTCAGCCGGGTCTTTATCGTAAATAAGTTTAGAGCGTTCCAATCCAGCAAAGTGGATAAGCCCGTCCACACGGCCGTTTTTGGCTTTAATCTTGGTGCAAACTTCCTTCATCATAGAGGAGTTCATTACGTCGCAGTGATAGTATTCCACTTCACTGCCCAAGTTGCGCAATTTCTGCAAGTTGTTATAGAGCGTAATGGAATCTTTCACGCGGCCGAAAGCGCGTTCCAACATTACAGGGGTAGCCTTTTTGGTCGGATCGGCTTTGAGGTCTTCCCAGATTTGTTTTTTGAGCGCGGCTAATTCGGCTTCGTTCATAGAAGCCCACAACGGCGTTTTTTCTTGGATTTCAATGATATCCAATACAATAATTTTGCTGTGGTACTGGGCGGCAATCTTTTGGGAAAGCATCGCACCGATACCGCGGCCGGAACCCGTGAAGATAATGGTTTTGCCGGCAAGGTCAAAATTCTTGACTCTCTTATCCAACCGGGTCGGCAAAGAAAGAATCGTGGAGCGCACGTTATCTCTCGTACCAATCATCAGGCGCATATCGCCGTGGAGCACTTCGTCCATCGTCTTTTGGGCCATTTCGTCCGGAGTGGCGGTGGGTTCAAAATCCATTAATTTGCTAATGGCACCCGTGCGTTCGTACACGTCCTTGCGGTAGCAAGTAGTACCGCCCGTAAGCGCACCCACAATCGGGTTAAACTCCTCTTTCGTCGTATAACCGAAGTTACCGTCAATCTTGGTGTTTACCGCAAAGAACGTATCGGCATCTTGGCGGTTTGCAAGGCCTTTTTCAAATACGCGCAGGGCAATAAACAACGGCATAACGTATTTGGTCAGTTCTGCGTGCGGGCTGGCTTTTTTATCAAACTTCTTAATCGTCGCGCCCAACAAGTACACGATACCTTGGATATTCGAGTCCTCGGCTTCGTATGCTTTCAAAGCCGCTTCGGTTTCTTCGTACGATTCCCAATTTACAATAGTCGTGTTTTTGCTACGGGTTTTGAGCGTGGTAAATACGTGATATTTTACGCCCAATTCTTTAAATTCTTCCGTATATGCCTTAATCAGTTGGGAATTGTCGGCAAACAGCAACACCGTGCGGTCTTTGGAAAGACGTCTGTTTTCGCGTTCCGTAAGCGGCGCATCGGCTACCGTAGTAACATAGCGCAATTTCTTTTCGTGGCAATGTTCACCCTGATACCCCTCTCTTTCGGGGCGTTCCGCCAAGGAAAAATGCTTTTCAATCGGAGCCGTCGGATTGGTAATCAGCGCATCTTCCTGCGGTTTACCAATGTGTTCGGCTACGATATGCGCCGGTTTTTTAATAAGTTTCGGCGCGGGAGCCGCAGGGGCTTCCTCGGCAGGTTTAATTTCCTCTTTGGCCGGTTCCGCTACCACGGGCTTTTCTTCCGTCGTAAGCGGAAGTTCAACAGGCTGTTCGGCAACGGCAGGAGCGGCTTGTTCGGCAGTTTTGCCACCCGCATTGGACAAGGCAAAATTAATGCAATGGCGGATAGTCGGGTAATCCTTCAACTGGATACCTTCCTGCTGGGCAATGCCGTAATGTTCGCGCATTGCGGCAAAAAGTTCAGCCTGTTTGACCGTATCAATACCAAGGTCGGCTTCCATATCCAGGTCTAAATCAAGCATATCTTCCGGATAACCCGTCTTTTCGGCTACCATCTTCACGATTTCTTTCGTTACGCTGGCTTCGTCTAACGCTACCGCAGGTTTAGCGGCAGGAGCCACTGCGGCTTGCGCCACAGGAGCAGCCTGTATAGGAGCCGGAGCCGCAACAGGTGCGGCTTGAACAGCAGGTGCTACCGCCGGGGCAGGAGCAGCCACAGACGCGGCTTTACCTGCATTAGAAAGTACAAAGTTGATGCAATGGCGGATAGTCGGATAGTCTTTCAACTGGATGCCGTCTTGTTGGGCGATACCGTAATGTTCGCGCATTGCGGCAAAAAGTTCAGCCTGTTTGACCGTATCAATGCCAAGGTCGGCTTCCATATCCAGGTCCAAATCAAGCATATCTTCCGGATAACCCGTCTTTTCGGCTACCATTTTGACTACTTCTTTCGTTACCGTCGCTTCATCAAGCGCGGCCGCAGGTTTAGCGGCAGGAGCCACCACGGCTTGTGCCACAGGAGCAGCCTGTACGGGAGCCGGAGCGGGCGTTACCGTCGCTTGGGCCACCGCCGGAGTGGCCACAGGGGCCGCGGCTTTACCTGCATTAGAAAGTACAAAGTTAATGCAATGGCGGATAGTCGGATAGTCTTTCAACTGGATACCGTCTTGCTGGGCAATGCCATAATGTTCGCGTAAGGAAGCAAAAAGTTCAGCCTGTTTGACCGTATCAATGCCGAGGTCGGCTTCCATATCCAAGTCAATATCAAGCATATCTTCCGGATAACCCGTCTTTTCGCCTACCATTTTCACGACTTCTTTCGTTACGCTGGCTTCGTCCAACGCGGCCACAGGGGCTTGTACTGCCGGAGCAGGTGTTACAGCCGCTTGGGCTACCGCCGGAGTGGCCACAGGAGCCACAGCCGCAGGTTTGCCCGCATTAGCGAGCACAAATTTAATGCAATGGCGGATAGTCGGATAATCTTTCAACTGGATACCGTCTTGCTGGGCAATACCATAATGTTCGCGTAAGGAAGCAAAAAGTTCAGCCTGTTTGACCGTATCAATACCGAGGTCGGCTTCCATATCCAGGTCAATATCAAGCATATCTTCCGGATAACCAGTCTTTTCGCCTACCATTTTCACGACTTCTTTCGTTACGCTGGCTTCGTCCAACGCTACCGCCGGAGCGGGCGCGGCCGCAGGGGCTTGCACGGCCGGAGCAGGTTGCGCAACAGGAGCCGCGGCCTTGGTCTCGTGCGAGTGAATCGTGTTCACTTTATCCACAAAAGCCTGAGAACCTTCCATTACCAAGGCGGGTTTTACACCGTGGCGATAGTTATCTTTAATACGCAAGGTGTTCTGCACAACTTCCAACACCGGGGCTTCCTGGCCGGAAATGGCTTTCAACCAAGAAGCGTGTTTGGCTTCATCAGCGATACGGGGTTCCCCCTCTTGCCACACTTTTTCAAGCAAAGTCATACCAAGTTGAGAACCGAACCCGGCGGCTAAGCGCAAAGCATATTTAAAGTTGTAATGTCCGCCCTTGCTCAGCGTAATGCCTTCCAATTCGGGGTCGGCTTCTTTAAAGTTTGCAATCGGCGGCACGAGGCCCGTGTTCAGGCAGCGCACGGCGATAGCATCTTCCAACCCGGCACCCATAGAGTGCCCGGTGAAACCTTTGGTATTGCTGACGATTACACTGCTGACGTCTTTACCAAAGGTGGATTTAAGTGCATACGCTTCGGCACTGGCGGAACCGCCGCGGGCGGGCGTATAAGTTTCGTGAGAGATAAACACCAACTGCTTGGCAATATCGGAACGGTTCAAACCGTATTCCTTTTCTGCGTGGGTTACCAAGCGGTCCATCACTTGGGCAACGTGGCCTACGTCCAAGCGGGTTACGTGGAAACCGCTGTTGGCAATTTCGGTGGACAAGAGTTTAGCCAACGGTTTCATACCGCGTTTGGCGGTTTCAGCTTCGTCTTCCACAATCAGGGATACCGCACCCATACCCACAATCATACCGTTGCGGCGGCGGTCAAAAGGCAAGGCCGCTTTGGTCACGTCGGCTTCCGTCGTAGCGGCGCCGGAGGCCAAGAAGGCCGTCAAAATCCACTCGGACACATTATCATTGGTAATATCGTCTGCGCTGATGACGATTACGCGTTTGCAGCGGCCGAGTTTAATCCAGTCCTGCGCCACAGCAATCGCCTGGGCTGTGGAAGCGCAAGCCGCGCTCATAGCCGTCGCCGGGCCGCGGGCACGAATCCATTGGCAGAAGTGGCAATGGGCAATAATAATGGTCTTTAAAATAAATTCCGAGGTAAAGGCTTCGGGTTCAATTTCTTTGTCTTTGAAATTATCGCGGTACCAAGTCTCAATTTCGGCTTTGAGGGCCGGGTCGGAAATTTGGGCAATAAATTTGTCGCAGAACGCGCGGACTTCTTTGGCGGTTTTGTTGTTAAGCAAACCGGACACGCGTTTGGAAAGGTCGCCCATCATACTGTTGGCCACCGGGAAAGCGGAGGTGAAAATTACGCCGGTTTCGTCAATCATTTCGGCCGGCAGACCCCAGCGGTCCGGCAAATAACCGCCCGTAGAAGTGGGTTTATAATATAAGACCAACGGGATACCCGCGTCCTTCAAGGCTAAGATACCTGCGGCAATAGCCAGTTGGAAACTGCGGTCCATAGAGCGGACCCATTTGGCGGGCAGACCGAATTCTTTTTCCAGGTCAAACGCGCCGCCCTTGGCCGCCAATTTAATGGCCTGCATCGGAGAGGTCAAGCGTTCAAAACGGTGGTTACCGTCTTTGGATTTGATAACAAATTCAACGTGCTTATCAATTTGTTTCTGCTGAATTTCCGCAGAGACGGGCTCAATCATATTGCGGCCGGAAAGAATTTCGTCCAACACGCCTTCGCGGAAGATTTTATCCCAACTGCCGGGACCGCCGGCAGCAATACCGCTAATTACCACGGATTTTTTACCGTTGTTCGCGGCGGGCGCGGACACTTTGCACGCGCAGGTTTTGGGAGTTTCGGCAGAACCTTCGGTTTTTTCAACCGGGGTAGCATTGCCGGTTACCCAGTTTACAAAAGCAGGGTTAAAGGTGTGGTTATCACCATACATATCAGTACCAGTCCAATCCAAATGAATACCGGAGGAAATTAAGTTAGCGAACAAGTCGTTAAATTCCACAATACCGCCCTTTTTGGGGTGGTTGGAGGCCAACACTTTAATATCTTTTTTGTCAGACAAGGTGTTAGAGGCCAAAGCGGACAACACGCGTTTCGGGCCGCACTCTACGAACAAGCGCACGCCGGAATCGTAGGTGGTTTGGAGTTGTTTAATCCATTCCACAGAGTGCGAAATCTGCGTAACCATAAGGTCTTTGATTTTTTCCGGGTCGCTCGGGTAAAATTCCGCCGTAACATTGGTAGTAATAGGCATCTTGGGGGCGTGGAACGTAAGTGTATCCAAGAACGCACGGTATTGCGGCATTGCCGGGCGCACAATAGCAGAGTGGAAGGCGTGGGAAACCGGGATTTGCACCGCTTGAATACCCATATCGGTAAACATTTTAATTGCATCATCCACGGCTTTGCTTCCGCCCGCAATAACCGTCTGGGTCGGGCAGTTCTTGTTTGCCACCGCCACATAACCGTTAATGCGTACAAGTTCGGGTTCTACGCGTTCCACAGGAGCCGCGACAGAAGCCATTTTGCCGTTGTCTTCTACCTTAATTTCAGACATTACTTTGCCGCGGGTGCAAACAGCCTTCAAGCCGTTTTCAAAATCAAAAATACCGGCGGCTACGGCAGCGGCATATTCACCCAAACTGTGGCCCATTACCACATCCGGCTTGATGCCGAACGAGGACAAAAGACGCATCATCGCGATATCGGCCGTAAGTACAGCAGGCTGGGTCATTTCGGTCTTTTTGATAGCGGCTTCACGCAAGGCAATTTGCTCTTTGGTTTCGCCGGGTTTGCTCCACAAAGTATCCGTCAGATTTTGGCCGATAATGCCCATCAGCAGACGGTCGGCTTCGTCAAAGGTATCCTGCACAATTTTATACTTGGCAGCCAGATCCTTCATCATATCCACATACTGGGAACCTTGTCCGGGGAACATAAAGCAGACTTTCGGTTTGATTTCAGTCGGGGTAAAAGGATAAATACCTTTCATACGCAGGTACAGAGATTCTTTTTCCCATACGTCTTGGGTAGAAGCGGTCTTCTTGAAAAATTCAATTTTTTCTTTTAATTTATCCGGATTTTCAACATTAATCGTTACCGCAAATTTGCCGGGTTTAGCCATATGGTTTTTATAGGAAATGCTCGGCAAATAGGTCGGGTCGTATTGGATAGCCACAACGGCTTTATCTAACACATTGAAAAGTTCCTGTTTGGTAGCGGCGGAGAAAGTCAAAACGTCGCTTTGGATTTTTTCACCGGGAACGTGAAGGGTGTAACTGCTGCTCATGGTAGATTTCTCCTGTGCGGGGGTTGAAACGGTGTGCTGAGTGGCTTCTTCGGTCTGTTTCAAAAGGCCGTCGTTCATTTCTTCCATAGCCACGTGAAAGTTCGTACCGCCGAAACCAAACGCGGAAACGTTGGCGCGGCGCACTTTATTAGTGCTCCAATCTTCCGTATGCGTAATCACGCGGAAGGGGCAGGTGGCCCAATCCACAATCGGGTTGGGGGTTTTGAAATTGACAGACGGCGGCAACACCTTATTATATAAGGCAAGCGCCGTTTTGATTAAGGAAGCGATACCGGCCGCCGCTTTGGCGTGGCCGATTTGGCTCTTTACACTTCCAAGCCCAATGGTGCCCGGTTTGGCATACGGGGCAAACAGTTCGGTCAACGCGCCAAGTTCGGTAGCGTCGCCCACGCGGGTACCCGTACCGTGCGCTTCAAGCAGGCCAACTTCACCGGGAGTATAGTCCAACTGTTCAAACGCTTTTTCCACAGCCAATTTTTGGCCCTTGGGGTTCGGAGCGGTGATACCCTTACCTTTACCGTCGGAGGAAGCCCCTACGGCGCGGATAACGGCATACACGCGGTCGCCGTCTTTTACGGCATCCGACAAACGCTTCAAAATAACCATACCGGCACCTTCGGCCATTACAAAGCCGTTGGCGCGGGCATCAAAGGGATAGGAGCCGTCTTCGGACAAGGCACCGATTTTGCAGAACTTAATATAGGCAGAGGGCGACATCATTTGGTCCACACCGCCGGCTATGGCCATATCAAAGTTCCCCATACGCAGTCCGTTTACGGCTTGGTCAATAGCCGCCAAAGAGGTGGCGCAAGCAGCATCCACCGCAAAGTTGGTGCCGTGTAAATCAAACACGTTGGCTACGCGGCCCGGAATAACGTTGGCCAGTTCACCCGGCATAGAATCTTCGTTAATCGGGGAAAATTTTTCGCGCACACCCGCATCCATTTCGTCCAGCATCTTCTGGGCGTCGGCGGGAGCCAGCGACTTGAAAGAGGAGGTATTTTTGAGAATTTCGTACAAGAACGGACGGTTCAAGCGGGTGTTGGACATTTCGTTCTTCATACCGCCCATAGAGTTACCAATAATTACCGCCGTGCGGTTATGGTCATAGGCTTTTTTATCGTATCCGGCATCTTCCAAAGCCATACGGGTAGTTTCAATGGCCAGGTGTTGCACCGTGTCCATTTGCTTGGCAATTTGCGGAGGAATACGGTATTTTAAGGAATTAAATTTGAAACTTTGCGGAATAAAACCGCCGATTTTGGAGTACAGTTTATCTTCTGCTTTATGGTCAGGACTATAAAAGAGATGATAGTCCCAGTACGACGCGGGAATTTCGGTAATGCAGTATTTGCCTTCTTTAATATTTGTCCAGAATTCGTCTTTATTCAACGCTCCGGGCATAATCGCCCCAATACCAACAACGGCGATAGGTTCAAGGTTTTTATTTTTCATTTGTTCTCCTAACGTAAAATCCTCTTTCCTTGGCATACGTATATAGATATATTTTAGGAAATTTAGAAAGGCAAAACAAATTTTAAACGGTATTTTTGAGCAAGAGTATTGACAAAATCTAATCCGTTTTGTCAGAATTCTCTTCTCTTGGGGGCGGTTTTCAACGGTTTACCGTCATAGAACGGGTTTTGGGATAAAAGAGCAATATCGCAAAATCGGGCATAAATTTGCTTTTTTTAGAAACGTCTGGGAAAAATTTTGGGCTTAAAATTTTAAAACCGCCGCAGAACTTGCGGCGGTTTTGAACCAGAACAAAGCAAATTTGAAACTATTTTTGCGTTTTTTCTTCCGCCACTTTCATATTTTCCAAATCTTCAATCAGGCTTAACAAAGTGGGTTGGAGTTTGTTTACATATTCTTGTTCAAAAGTGCTCATACGCTGTTCCATCCGGGCCATTTGTTTAGCCAAATCGCCGGCGGATTTATCTTGCGCCATTTTGAGTTCTTCCAAACGGTAATGCAAATTTTTCACTTTTTCCTTTACATCAGCCAGGTCCAACGAAGAAGAGCCCTGCAACGATTGCAAAAGCGAAGCACGCGGCTTAAAGGAAGGCGGTTGGGCCACGGTTACCACGGTTAAATCTTCCACAGCCGGCTCAAAGTCCGTTTCGTGCGCCAAAGCCGCGCGGTACTTGGCCGTAAAAACGAACAACAAAATAAAACAAACGGTAAAACCGATAAGTTGTAAAATGACGGTAGTTTCCATAGTTTTTATAATACCATATTTTTAAGAGTCTGATATGCCCGTTATTTGGAACGCACAATCACAAAACTGGCAAAAAACGCCCCCAGCGCAAACACCCCATATATAAGGTAACGCCAAAAAGCATTATCCGGCACTGGGCACAGCCAGTAAAACAGCCCGCACAGCACCAAAAAAGACACAATCCCAAAAGTATTAAATTTAAAAGTTAAGTGCATTTGTTGCTCCTATTTAATAACCGTACCCGTTTGGCCCGTTTGATAGTGGACAATGCGTATTTCCACCCCCTTTTCCTTGGCCAGACATACCGCGTCCGGGTGCAGAACACTCGCGCCGTTTAAAGCCAACTTATACATTTCATCAAAATCCAGTATCTCATATTTCTGCGCTTTGACATCTTTGTTCGGGTCTGCTGAGTAAACTCCGTCCACATCTTTAATCATTTCCACGTGGCCCGCACCTAATTGGGAGGCTAAAAATACGGCGGACACATCACTTCCCCCGCGTTTTAAAGTGGTAATTTCCTTATTTTCACCAATGCCCTGGAAACCCGCCACAATGGGCACGTTACCGGCCTCAATTTCGCGCAATAAACGGTCGCCTTTCAACTTTAAAATATCCGCGCCGGTATGATTGCAAGTAGTAATAAGGCCGATTTGCGAACCGGTCAGCGATACAGACGGCACACCCTTAGCCCGCAAAGCAATAGACAAAAGCGCCACGCTTACACGCTCTCCGGTGGTAATCAGCATATCCAACTCACGCTTATCCGGAGTTGGCGTAATGCTAAACGCGTGGTCCAAAAGAACGTCCGTCAAATTGCCGTTGGCGGAAGCCACCACCACCGGGATAAATCCAGCCGTATAGCGGGATTTAATCAAATCGGCCGCCATTAAAAGTTTTTGTTTGTTGGCTAATGTATTGCCGCCAAACTTCATAATACAAATCGGTTGCATAAATACTAAAATTCCCCTGCAAACATTATACCAAAGTAACCCTTAAAGCCGCTTTACGCTTTTCGCCAAAAATACTAATATGTAGGCAAACGGAGGTTTGTATGAAAAGACTTGTACTTTTGCGCCACGGGCAAAGCCAGTGGAATTTAGAGAACCGCTTTACGGGTTGGACGGATGTAGATTTAACTCCGCAAGGAGTGGAAGAAGCCTGCAACGCGGGGAAATTATTAAAAGAGGCAGGTTTCTATTTTGATGCGGCTTATACCTCTTATTTAAAACGGGCGGTCAAAACCTTAAACTGCGTACTGGATGTGCTCAACCAAGATTGGCTGCCCGTGGAAAAAACGTGGCGGCTTAATGAAAAGCATTACGGGGCCTTGCAGGGTTTAAATAAAGCCGAAACCGCCAAAAAATATGGCGACGAACAGGTAAAACTGTGGCGGCGCAGTTATGATGTGCGCCCGCCCGCTTTAACCTTGGACGACCCGCGCGCGCCGCAAAACGACAAACGCTATGCAGGGGTAAATTCCAAAGATTTACCGCTGACAGAAGCCTTGTGCGACACGGTAAACCGCATTTTGCCGTATTGGAACGAAGTCATTTTTCCGCATTTAAAAACGGCTAACGAAATTATTGTAGCGGCACACGGAAACAGCCTGCGCGGGATTGTAAAACATCTTAAAAATATTTCAGATGCCGATATTATCGGGCTAAATTTGCCGACGGGAGTACCGTATGTGTTTGAATTTACGGACGAATTAAAATTGCAAAAGGATTATTTTTTAGGAGATGCGGAAGAAATCAAAAAGAAAATGGCCGCCGTTGCCAATCAAGGAAAAGCCAAATAAAACTTTACAGCAAAACTCCCTATCGTATGATAGGGAGTTCCGTTTATAACCGTTCAATTCCAATTTTTGCGCAATTTTTTTATGGCTTTTTTAAGTTCCGGCTTTAATACCGGGTCCACCAAATCAATAAACAACTTGCCGTCCAGGTGGTCCACTTCGTGTTGGAAAGCCTTAGCCAACAGCCCGCGCGCACGCTTCACCTGCTCCACTCCATTTTCGTCGGTATATTTCAGGGTTACGTCCGTCGCGCGTTTTACTTCGGCCCACAAACCGGGCAGAGAAAGACAACCTTCTTCTTCCAGTTTTTCTCCCCGCATAGAAAGGATTTCGGGATTGATAATCACATATCTTTTTAAAGGCGCGTTTTCTTTATCACTTTCGGGAATCAAAATTACCGCCAAACGGTAATCCAACCCAATTTGGTTAGCCGCCAAACCTACCCCTTTTACCGCCAGACAAGTTTCCTCCATATCTTTTAGCAGTTGGGGCAGTTGCGGCTGCAACGCTTTAAAATCAACAGGTTTCAATTTTTGGCGCAAGATATCTTCGCCGTATTTTGTTACACGCAATATTGCCATAAGTTTATTTTAGCATAATTGGACTCGGGCCGAAGGCGCGTCAGCGAGATAAGCGTTCAGCCACGGCTTGCGGGTCGTTTAACGTAAGCAATTCTTGGATAAAACCGGGCTGAAAGGTCTCTGCCAATGCCGCCAAAACCTGCAAGTGTTTTTGAAAGAAAGCCGGCTTGTCGGGCGATAAAAATAAAAACATCACACGAATAGATTTATTATGGCGTTCCTCCGTCACGGGAACAGGCAAAACCGCCAGCGCGGCAACGAAATCGTCCAATCCCTCCACACGGGCGTGCGGAATAGCCAAGCCCGTATCCAAGGTAGTGCTGATGCCTTTTTCGCGTTCCAACACCTGGGCTGTTACTTCTGCCGGGTCCAAGCGCGGGCATTGGCGGCAAGCCATACGCACCAAGGTTTCAATTAAACCGTCTTCGTCTAATCCCTCGGGAGCCACCAGCACGCGCTGTGCCGTAATCAGCCTCCCCAGGTTTATTTTTGTTTGTTCGTTCAATGCCATAATTCTAGGTTTTTATGGTAGCAAATAAGCCCCCCTGCTGGCAAGTTGTCAAAAATCGGTTTTATTCCCCCGCTAAAAAAGATAGAATACATATATAATGACAGAGAACGAGTTGCAAACCCTTTTTAACACCCTTTCCGCAGGCCGCGTGCCCGGGAAACAGGATTTTAATGCTTCCAAGATGTTTTCCTTGCTGGAAGACCCTTTCAGCATTTGGTGCGTTTTTCACGCCCCCAAAGAAGAAGCCGTTCCGGAACCTAACCGCTACGAAAATTTAAAAATCCGCACCGACCGCACCGTTCGCGATAATTGGATTAAGCAGGAGTTTCCCGGTGTGGTATTCATTACGGGTGAAACGGAAAGCGAACGCTTTAAAAACACTTTATCCGCTATGGCCAAAGGTGAAAGTGCTATTGCCAATGCCTTACTTTGGAACTTGCCCGAAAACACCTACGGCAGCATAAATTTACTCGTCCGCTCCAATGATGCGTCCAGTATATGGGGCAACTATCATTATCATATTTTCCAATTTAAGCGCGCACACGATTTAAAAGAGCATTATGCCTTACAGGTCTGCCTGCTGAACCGCATACTGGGCTGCACGCAAAAATACACACCGGCCAACACGCGCGTCTTCCTGCGCGACCGTACGATTGACGTTTGCTATGAAGACCATTGCGACCGTTTGGCCCGGGAACTGGCCTATTGGCGCAGCATCCGCGACGGAAAATCCCGCCCGGAGGCCCACAAACCGCCCAAAGCCGCCAGTGCGCCTTGGCGCGTTTATGCTAATAAAGTAGTGGCCCAAAGCAAAGATTTACTAATGCTCCCCGGTCTAAATACCGAAATGCGCCAATGCCTTAAAATCAATGGGATGTTCACCACTGACGATGTGGCACACGCCGGATTAGAAAAATTACAGGGTATTTTGGAAGAACCGCACGCCACAAATTCCTATTACAATTCTTTGGCCTATTTGCATAACAAACCTGTATTGCGCGAAGCGGGACACTTTCCTCCCCCCGTCAAAAAATACAATTTGTATTTTGATTTTGAGGCGACCGAAACCTTTACCAAAAACAACGTATCCTTTGTCTATTTAATCGGTATTTGGGATAAAGAAGAAGACAAATATGTGAGTTTTGTGGCCAAAACCCCGGAAGAAGAAATTAAAATCTTTGAACAGTTTTACGACTATATCAAAGATTTTTCCGACACGGCACTCTACCATTGGACGGAATACGAAGTAAAAAAGATGAAAAATCTGGCCGGGAAAAATCCGCAAGATGCTGCCAAATTAAAAGCCCTCTGCTCCATTTGCTACGACTTAAAAGTGTCCGTAAACAAACAGTTCTATTTGCCCGCACCCAGTTTTTCGCTCAAAGCCGCCGCTCCTGCCTTTGGTTTTAACTGGCGGCAAGATGACTGCGGCGCAATGGACAGTATGGTCTATTTTACCAACTGGCTGAAAACCGGCAACCAAGATTTATTAAACAAGGTATTGATGTACAACGAGGATGACTGCAAGGCAATGCTCGTACTGGAAAACAAATTAAAAGAAGCCGACGTACTGGACCTGAAAAAATGAAAAAAGAATTTGCCGTACTGCAAGCGTGTTTAGCCGCCGCGGCCAAAACGGTGCGCAAAAATTTTGGCAAAGTGGGCTATGAATTAAAGGGAAAGGCCAACTTGGTTACTAAGGCAGATGTTGCGAGCCAAAAGGCTGTTTTGGCACTGATAAAAAAGAATTTCCCCGCGCACGACTATTTAGCCGAAGAAAACGGCATCAAAAACACCGGAGCAGATTATACTTGGGTGATTGACCCGATTGACGGAACTACTAATTTTGCGCATACTTTCCCGCAATGCAGCGTATCTATCGCACTTTTTTATAAAAACGAACCTGTTTTGGGCGGTGTAGTCAACCCGGCCACTGGCGAAACTTTTTTGGCCCGAAAGGGCAAGGGAGCCACCCTAAACGGCAAAAAAATCCACGTTTCCAAAACGGCTAAATTGGAACAATCGTTATTGGTTACGGGTTTTCCGTATGACCGCTTTACGCGGTTGCCAAAGTTGCTAAACCGGTTCGGGCGTTTTTTAAATTCTTGCCACGATGTGCGCCGGCTAGGCTCCGCCGCTCTGGACTTATGTTGGCTTGCCGCCGGGCGTTTGGACGGCTATTGGGAAGATAATTTAAACCCGTGGGATGTCGGCGCGGGGGTGCTTATCTTGCAAGAGGCCGGAGGCAAAGTTACGGATTATTCCGGCAAAAAATACAAAACAATAAAAGATTTCGGCCACACAGTTTTAGCAACCAACGGCAAAATTCATACGCAAATGCTAAAAATCATCAAAGAGACCGAAAACGAATTGCCAAAAATTTGAGAAAAGGACCGCCAAAACGCGGTCCTTTTTGTTGTATCATCGGCGGCGGTGTGATATAATTTTAGGTAGGGTTTTATTTATAAGGGGTTATTATGTCTATCAACGTAGTCAAGCAGTACAGCGTCTTCCTGATAAATGAACCGGGTGCGCTCAAAAATTTTGCCGAATTATTTGTACGCGAAAATGTAGATGTAATCGCCATTTCGCAAGATGTCCGCTATGATGCTGCTGTTGTCCGCCTGACAGTTAAATACGACCAGGAAATCAGCCACGCGCTGACCAAGGCCGGTTTTACAAGCGTAAAGACAGATGCCATCTGTATTGATACCCCCAACCGCGTGGGATTGCTGCGGGATATTGGGGCCGTCCTTTCCAGCCATGGGATAAACATTACCACCATTTACGGTACCGCAAGCACAGGGCCGAACAGCCGTTGGATAGTGGTAGTAAATGATATAACCAAAGCGTTAAATGCCCTGGAAAGTTCCGGTATATTTGAGTAAGGAAATTTGCATATGTAAAAGCCCCGCAACCTGCGGGGCTTTTTAATGAATAGTCTGCTTCCTGTATTAAGCCGGGGGTATGTTGCAAAAGGCTTTTGGGTTAATGCAGTTTTTCTTTGGCTTCTTTCAGTTGCTTTTTCCAAGCCTTTTTGGCGGCTTTGTGCTTTTTTTCAGCCACGCCGGACAATAAGTCCTCTACGCGCTGATCCTTTACCTGTTCCAAATTGGCTTCGTCGGCTTTCACCTTGTTTTCCCAGTTATCCAAGTTTGCGCGTTCGGCGGCTATGCGGTCCTTTACATAAGCAAGTCCCGCATCCACTCCGGCAGAAACTTCCTCCGCCAATTTGGCTTTAATGGAGGCTTTATCTTCCGCCGTTTTGGCTTTTTTGTACTGCTTTACTAATTTCTTAATGCGTTTTTGGCGCGACTTAAAGGCCTTTTTCTGCTCAGCAACCGTCTGTTTCTTCTCCGCAGAGGAAAGATGTCCGCCATCTTTTTTAACAATGGGGGCCGACTCCGCGGGCAAACTGCACTCCGCCGGAGGTTCCACCTCAATATCCTTTAATTCCGCCGCCGTTATACCGCCCGCCAAACACACCGCCCATAAAGTCAAAAGGAGTTTTTTCATTTTTATCTCCGTTAATCAAGCGACGTGTCGTGCACGCCCGCTTCGGCAAAGCCTTTGGCGCGCAATTTGCAGGAATCACAATGTCCGCACGGCTTTTTGCCGCCCGCATAGCAACTCCAAGTGAGTTCAAACGGAACTTTCAACTTGGCGGCCAGGCGCACAATATCGGTCTTGGACATCCGCATCAGCGGTGCCAATACTTCAATGCCTTCCGTTACACCCATTTTGGTACCGCGGTTAAGCGCATCCGCCGCCGCTTTAAAGAAAGCAGGGGTACAATCGGGATAACCCGAAAAATCTATCGCGTTGGGGCCTGCAATAATCGTATCGGCGTGAATTGCATCCAATAAAGAGCCGGCAATAGAAAGGAACATCAAATTCCGCCCCGGCACATAGGTAGAAGGAATTCCCTCTTTCGGAATATCCTCTAATGCCACATCCGGCAGGACCTGATTTTTATCCACTAAGGAACAGCAGGACAGCCACGGCAAATTAAGCGTAATCATATGGTGTTTAATGCCCAGATTGCGCGCAATCATTTGTGCGGCCAACACCTCGCGGGCGTGGCGCTGTCCGTAAGAAACGGTAAGCGCTTCGCACTCGTAACCGTGCGCCAAGGCCCAATAAAGGCAGGTGGTGGAATCTAGTCCGCCCGAAAAAAGCACAATGGCTTTCTTTTTTGCCTTGCCGCCAAACACGGCCGACTTGCCCGAAAAAGTAACCTCAGCAGACGGCACCGCCTGTTGCGGAGCAACCGGCTGCACCTCTGCGGCCACCTTAGTAGCAGGCTGTTGGGCCGGAGTTTGGACGGAACTTCCAGAAGAAGCGGCGGCCCGGGCCGGAGTCTTTTTTAAAGCGGCGTCCAATAAATCCTCCGCCGGAGCAGGCGCGTTATCCACCTTACTTTCGCCAAAACTATTGGCAATTTCTTGCTCCAATTCTCTCTTTTCTTCTTTTACTGTATTTAAAATCCCACTAAAAAAACTTTTAAGGCCGCTCTTGGTGTTCTCCGCCGGTTTCGGAGTAGTCACTGTTTCCGGTGTTGCCGAAACAGGCTTTTGCGCAGGAACATCAGCAGGTTGTTCAGCGGGTTTGGTAACCAACCAAGCCTCCGGCGCCTGCGTGCCGTACGGGTAGCAGACCGCATAGCCTTGGTCAGAAAAAGACACCTGAGGCACAACCTTTAAATCATCCACTTTAAACGCAATTTTGGCATCTTTTTCGGCATTTTTAGGCCCCTGTTTCAAAAACTCTACACAGCGCATTGTGTTATTAAATTCCACAATAGCGTCCTCGGGATTGCCGATACCTTGCACGCAGTCTTTCAAGGCAGACACGCAGAAACCGTCTTCTACCGAATCCGCCGTACCATACAAAGAGGCCGGCACCAGCAAAACATCCTTATCCATATTAGCAAGCACATCAGCCAACGTATAAAAATTGCAAAAACCGCCGACCAATACGGTACTGGCGTTTTTGGCGGCGAAAAGTGCCTTCATCCCTTCGTTGCTCAGCACCAAAGCAGGCGTACGGCCCGAAGCACGCGACGCCGCATAAGGAGAATCGTCCTCGTGCGAAACGGACAATTTTTGTTCGCTATATACCTCAAAATCAGCGTGACGGCTTGTAAAAGCGGTTACATCCTCCGCCTTATCAAACCCCAAAACAGTTTTCTTGCCGCGTGCCAACAACGCACACAGCGTGGTGGACGTACGCAATACATCCACGACGACGGCTACATCCGTCCATTGTTCACATTCTCCTGCGGTTTTAGCTATCAGAACGCTCATTTAATATCCCCAATACTTTAAAATCTTCAATCGCTTTTTCGTCTTCTTCGCTCAAATTATCCACATATTTAATGGCATAGATAATCAGCGTTACGCGCGGGTTGGACGCACCGTCCTCCGCGCTGTTGTACTGGCCGATAAGCATTGCATCGGCCCCCTTGGAGGCTACAAACTTGCGGCCCTTTTCCACGCCCATTTTTAAATTATCGCGGGTGGGCTGTAAATTTTTAATGCGCAAAAGCCCCAAATTACCGTACGGGCGGGTAATATCACTCTTACTGCCGATAATTTCCACATTTTTGGCCTTGGTGGGCGGAAAGTCCGGTCCTATTGGAATCCAATCCAAATTATTCATTTCCAACGTAGCACATCCGGCGAGTAAAAGACCGGCTGCCAGTAACCCCAATTTTTTCATTTTCCCTCCTTTTTCTGGGAAGCCAACTGTCCGCACGCGGCTAAAATATCGTTACCCATACTTTTGCGGATAGTTACGCCTATGCCCATTGCTTTTAGGCCGGCGGCAAAATCTTTTACTACACGGTCTTCTGTCTTTTCGCCGCGGCCCAGGTTGCACGCAATCAAATTAACGTGCAGTAAATAGTTGTCTTTAATGCTGTAAATCCAGTCCGCCAGTTTGCGGATATGTTCCGGGCGGCTGTTGACGTTTTCAATAACAGAATATTCCAAAAACACCTGGCGGCCCGTCATAGCAATATATTCTTCCAACGCTTTTTTGATATCGTCCAAATCAAATTTGCGGTTTACGGGCATAATCTTGCTGCGTTCGGCATTATCGGCATTATGCAGGGAAATAGCCAAGTTGGCCTGCGGCAAGTCCACCGCCAGTTTATGCAATTTATCTGCAATTCCCGAAGTGGAGACAGAAATATGACGCGCACCGATATTTAAATAGTCCGGGTTGGAAAGATCCTGCGCCGCCTTTACTACATTTAAATAGTTGAGCAAAGGTTCCCCCATCCCCATAAAAACTACGCTGGAAATACGCTCGCCCAGTTTTTCTTTATGCACATACTGGTACCACATCAATACCTGGTCGGTAATTTCCTCTTGCGTTAAATCGCGTTTGAAGCCCATTTTGCCCGTGGAGCAAAAGGAACAGCGCAACGGACACCCCACTTGGCTGGACACGCACACACTCCAAGTATCCTGCGGTTTTAACAATACGGTTTCAATCTGGTAGCCGTCTTTAAGTGTTAAAAGAGCCTTGGCCACCTTATCCCGGTTTGAACAGACAATTTTAGATACCTTAAAACTAAGCAAGGGACGGTCCTGTTTCAGTTTTTCACGCAAATCAGCAGGCAGGCTTGTCGCCTCGTCCCAAGACGAAATCCCGCGTTTGAAAATGGCATCCTTTACCTGCGCAATACGGAAATTCGGCAGGCCGGCATCTTTGATGTATTGTTTAACGTATTCAAAATTCATTTTTCTTTCCTTATTATGTAATATATATATTTTAACATTTTCCGCTACCCAATATACAAAGCCACAGAAAGATGAAAAAATGCCTATTTTTTAGTATAATACCTGCACGATGAGTGAAGATATTAAATTTAGCACAGCCGGCTTCCGGGCCGTTACCGCAGACGGGCTGACCGCCCAGTCCGTACAGCGTTTGACTTACGGGATTTCCGAACATATTTTGGAACATCCTTTCTATGGATTTGAAGGTACGGGCTACCGCAAGCACTGTGAAGAACAAGGCAAAAAACCCAAAAAGCCCCTCGTTCTCGTGGGGTATGATACCCGTTTTCTGTCTAAACAATTTGCCTATGTAGCCGCCAATGCGCTCGTGCAAAGCGGCATTACAGTAAAAGTGGCCGAACTCCCCCTGCCTACCCCGGTAGCCGAGTGGGCGGTGCTCAACGAGTGCGCCGTAGGGGCAATTGTTATTACGGGCAGTGAAGCCGAATACTATGTAAACGGCGTGAAATGGATTTCGTACTACGGCGGTATTGCTAATAACGAAATTGTACAAGATATTGAAAAGCGTATTCCTTCACCCAACGCACAGATTTTGAAAGCGTCCTCTACCGAGTTTGGCGTATTGAACGCGGCGGCTATCGTCAGTAAAGATTTCCGCAAAGGCTATATGGCCCGCTTGGAAAAAATGATTGATGTGAAAGCGCTTAAAAAGGCGAAATTAAAAGTAGCCGTTGACCCGCTTTTTGGTACGTCTAAATATTATTTCCGCGATTTTTTGGAAAAACACGGCGTAACAGTGGAGGGTATCCACGAAGGGGAAGATGTCCTCTTTGGCGGACACACGCCCAACGCCGGGCCGGTCAGTTTGACGGACCTCAAAAAATTAGTTGTAAGCAAAAAAATGCACTTGGGTATCGCTTGTAACCCGGACTGCGATAAATTCGGTATTATTGATGCCGAAGGCAACTGGGTGTCCCCCAACGAAATTGCCCCACTGTTGCTGGAACACTTGGTCCGCAATAAAAATTTAAAAGGCCGCGTGTGCAGAAGCGTCATCACCTCCAACCTGATTGACCAGGTAGCCAAAATAAACGGGCTAATGTTGCGCGAAACCCCGGTAGGCTTTAAATATATTACCGAGTTAATGATTACCGGGCAGTACATAATGGGTATGGAGGAATCGGGCGGTATTGCGATTGCCCACCATATTCCGGACAAAGACGGTCTGGTGGCCTGCCTGCTAGTGGTAGATATGTTAGCCACCGAAGGCAAGACCTTAAAACAACTGAAAAAAGATTTTTATAAAAAATACAAACAGTTGTTTGACCAAAAAGTCAGTATTCCCAAGGCGGAAACCGAAATTAACCGCATTATGGAACGCTTGGATATTAAACCGCCGCTTTCCATTAATAAAACCTCTGTATGGCGTATTGACAATACAGACGGGTTTAAATTTATCTTAAAGGGCGGCAGTTGGCTGGCTATTCGCCCGTCCAGCACCGAGCGGTTAATCCGTATGTATGCCGAAGCGCAAGACGAAAAATTGCCGGAAATACTGATTAAAGAAGGCAAAAAAATCATAGACAGCATTGTCTAATCCGGCAATTTGCCGGAAGGGGGTTGTATGGTTCGCATTAAAAAAATTACGGCAAGGGAAATTTTGGATTCGCGCGGTTATCCGACAGTAGCCGCCGACGTCCTGTTAGATGACGGCAACACAGGCACCGCGGCTGTACCCAGCGGAGCCTCTACCGGCTCGCACGAAGCACTTGAACTGCGCGACGGTGGTACCCGCTACAATGGCAAGGGTGTGTTAAAGGCGGTGGCCAACGTGGAGAGAATTTCACAGCAGTTGGCTGGGATGAATCCGTTTGACATCCGCCTGGTGGACGAAAGTATGCTGGCTTTGGACGGCACGGAAAACAAAACAAATCTGGGTGCCAATGCAATGTTGGCCGTTTCTATGGCAGTATTGCGTGCGGGTTGCCACAGTGCCAAATTGCCGCTCTACCAGCATCTGCGCAACGTCTATAATTTAGATAATAGCCGCTATATCTTGCCCGCACCTATGCTCAACATCATTAACGGCGGGAAGCACGCCGATTCCGGGCTGGATGTACAGGAGTTTATGATCGTACCGACCGCACCCAAAACTTTTGCCGAAGCCCTGCGCGAAGCAAGCGAAACCTATCATTCCTTAAAAGATTTGCTTAAAAAAGAAGGTATGGTGATTGCCGTAGGGGATGAAGGCGGTTTTGCTCCTAAAATTACAAAACACGAAGACGTACTAAAAACTATTTTAGCCGCCGCCAAACAGGCCGGACACCCGGATATTTCGCTTGCTATGGACTGCGCCGCCAGCGAATTTTATCACGAGGGTTCTTATCGTTTTGAAGGGAAAATGCACTCTGCCCAAGAAATGACCGCACTTTACTCCTCTTGGTGCCAGAAATATCCCCTTGTATCCATTGAAGACCCTTTGCAAGAAGACGATTGGACCGGTTGGAAACACATTACCGCACAACTGGGCAAAAAAATTAACCTGGTAGGTGATGATTTGTTTGTTACCAATATAAACCGGTTGGAAAAAGGTATTGCAGAAAAAGCCGCCAATTCTATTTTAATCAAGGTCAACCAAATCGGCACCGTTTCCGAAACCATTGACGTAATGGAACTGTCCAAAAAGCACGGTTATTCCCGCATTGTGTCGCACCGCTCCGGCGAAACAGAGGACACTTTTATTGCTGATTTAGCCGTAGCCACTAACGCAGGCGCCATTAAAACGGGCGCGCCGGCACGTTCCGAACGGACGGCAAAATACAACCGTCTGCTCCAAATTGAAGCCGAACTGGGCAACAAAGCCGAGTACGCGCAAGATTCTGTATTTAGCCGCAAATGAACACGCAAGCCATAACGGATTTTATTATCCAAAACAAAAAACCGCTACTACTGGGGACCGCCCTGGTAGTAGTGGTTATCTTCTTTTTAGGGAGCAGTATTTTAAGTTTGGTACATAACAAACTGGAACTGCATAAACTGGCGAAACAAAGCGTTCTGCTGGATAAAGAACACGCCGAATTGACCGCCACTATGGAATTGCTTGAAAAAGAAGATGCCGCTTATTTGGAAAAAATTGCCCGGACCCAATACAATATGGTCGGCCCAAACGAAGTGGAATTTAGATTTCAACCCGATAAATAACTTATGAATATTGATGTCATCAATTTAGGCCCTATGGGCAACTGTACATATTTGCTGACCGAAGGGACAGAGGCGGTTTTGATTGACCCGGCCTGGGATATGAACTATTTGGAACATATCTTATCAGAAAAAAAATTAAACTTGCGCGCCGTATTTTTTACGCACGGGCACTTTGACCACGTAAAATTTTCCCAAGATTTACTGCGCAAGCACCATTTACAAGCCTTTTTGGAAGAAAATGACCTGGTTCTTTCGGGTTTGGAGCCGCAGTTTGTACACTCTTACCAGGGAGAACAACACTTACAAATCGGTCCGTTTAAGGTACATATTATCCCCACGCCCGGCCATACGGCGGGTGGGGTGTGCTTGCATATCGGCAACGCGCTTTTTACGGGCGACACCCTTTTCCCGGGTGCGTGCGGAAGGGTAGATTTACCGTCTTCTAACCCGCGCCAAATGCGCCAAAGTTTAGTAAAACTTTCCAAACTCCCCGAAGATACGCAAATTTTTGCAGGGCACGCCTACGGCGGGAAATGCAGTTCCACCATTGGCTACGAACGCTTAAAAAACCCTTTTATGCGAAATGCAATACGAGATGAGGAGCGACTGTAATGCACCCGATATTTTTAAAAATAGGCTCCTTTGAACTGGCAAGTTACGGCCTAATGACAGCATTGGGATACGCGGCGGCTTCGCTGTATTTGATTCCGCGCCTGAAAAAAATCGGTTTAGACAAAGACACCTTTTGGAACCTGATTTTTATTGCCTTTATCGGCGCATTAGCCGGAAGCAAACTCCTCTATATTATTGTTTCCTGGCCGCAATTAGGGGCAACCTTAGCCGAAAAAATTACCAATATTGTGCGTGATTTCCGCTACGGGTTTGTCTTTTTCGGCGGGATGATAGCATCTGTCGGCGCGCTTATTTATTATATCAGGAAAAAGAAATTACCTCTTTTAAAAACGGGCGACTTTTTAATCGTGGGCCTTCCGTTGGGACACGCCTTGGGGCGCATTGGCTGTTTTTTGGCAGGGTGCTGTTTCGGCAGCCCGACCACTATGCCGTGGGGCGTCCGCTTTACCGACCCGCACTCCTTGGTAGCACCGGAACTTTTACACGTGCCGCTGCATCCCACGCAACTGTATGAATCTGCCGGAAACCTGATTTTATTCGTATTACTACACTATGCGTCCAAACGTCCGCATAAAGACGGAAAAATATTAGCGCAATATATAACATATTACAGCATAATGCGCTTTATCATTGAGTTTTTCCGCGGGGATTACCGCGGCGCCTATTGGTTGGGATTATCGCCCTCCCAATGGATTGCCTTGGCGGCTGCGGCGGTTTCGTGCTGGCTTTGGATTCGTTTAAAAAAGGACTCTACTTATGCAGGAAAATAAAAAAATCGTTTTTGAAGGATATTCCCGCCGTTTGGATATTTTTGCCGCAGACGAACTGGCTGATTTTTCGCGCGCCATTGTGCAAAAGATGATTAAAGACGGCAAAATTACCGTCAACGGAAAAAGGGTAAAACCCTCTTGGCCGCTCACTCCGGGCGAAGTGGTGGAAATTGAAATGCCCGCACCGGAAGCCAAAACAAAACTGTCTGATTTAATTATCCACGACGGAAAAGATTTTTTTGTTCTCATTAAACCTGCGGGTATGCTTGTTCACCCGCAAAGCCCGGTGTGGGAAGAACACCCCGAAGCAGTTTTTTCAACCGAAGAAACTTTGGTGTCCGTCATTTTGGCTAACCCGCCCAAAGGATTTGATACATCTATGCCCCGCGCGGGGCTCGTACACCGTTTAGACCGCGAAACCAGCGGTGTAATGGTGGTAGCCAAAACACAAGAATTTCAAGCCGAAATGGTGGCCCTGTTTTCCAACCGGGAGGTTCACAAAACATATCACTCCATCGCCTGCGGCGAAGTGCCCGATAACGAGGGCACTATTGACGTGCCGATAGGGCGTGTAGCCGGAGGCAAAATCAAGGCTTCCGACGTAGGGCGCGAAGCCATTACCGATTACAAGGTATTGGAACGCAAAAACGGATTTACCTACATTGAACTTTACCCGCGCACAGGCCGCACCAACCAGTTGCGCGTGCATTTAAGTTGGTTGGGCTATCCGGTATTGGGCGACTGGCTTTACCGCGGCGCGACGGCTGACCGCCTGATGCTGCACGCCCGGAGAATTGAGTTTAACCACCCGCTAACGGGCAAAAAATTAAAGTTTGAGGCTCCCGTACCGAACGACTTTTTGGCCGCGTGGAAGCGTGTTACCGAAGGAAAATAACTTTTCCCCCACCCTTATCCGGCGGGGATTTTTTTGCCCTAAAAAACTAATCCTTTTTTGGACTTTTATTTTGACGCTTTATGCGCTATCCTTTAAATATAGAGAACGGCCCGGGGGATAAAGCATAAACAAAGGGCCGTAAACTGGGGGAAAGCGTAAAGTGGGGTAAACACGGAGCGCTTTAAGACGAAGACGCCCCAGCCGGAGTACCCGGCGGGGCGTCCACTCTAAACAGATTTCATCCGTCCGGACGCGGGAGGGGACCCGCTATCCCGGGCAACACACTAAAAGGGTTTCGTTTTCCGTGGGAGGGAGCGAAACCCTTTTATTTGAGTTTACAAACTTTTTTGGTACAGCCTGTACCGCTTACTGGTATGACAGCCGCACTCCGTAATTCCGCGGATAATACCATCATTATCTTCCAGCACCCACGACAGTTCCGCTTCGTTCCAAACGGCTACCCCGTGGTCAATAATGTGCTTAATCAAAATCAGGTCAATACCGCGCTTTCTAAATTCAGGAGCCACACCCAACATAATCAGGCGCGCATCTTTAATTTTGCGCCAAGCCAAGAGTGCCTTGATGATACGCCACGGATTAGCCAGGGAGCCTTTTAATTCTTTAAGCGCGTGGTTCATATTCGGAATAGCAATATAAAACCCCGCCGCAACCCCATCCACTTCCAATACACAAGTTCCTTCCGGCCGGACAATTAGTTTTAATTCGTTTACCACATCCGCCATTTCCTGTTTGCTCATTGGCACAAAGCCCCAATTTTCCGCCCACGCCTTATTGTAAATTTCGCGGATGATTTCGGCCTCTGCTTCCAAATTTTTGAGGTTCAGCCTCCGCAAAGTAATACCGTGCCCGCGCGAACAACGCGCACAAACCTTTAAAAACCGTTCGGAAAATTTGTCGTCTTTACTGCGTTCAAAGGCGAGCAGGTCCTTAATTTTCCCATATCCGGCCTGTTCAATTAACTCCATATAATAAGGATAATTATAGGGCATCATAATAGCGGGCATACTGTCAAAGCCGTCGGCCAGCAAGCCGTAAATATGGTTGCTGTCCGGATTAGCCGGACCACGCACCGCCGTTACACCCTTGGCACGGAGCCAATCTTCTGCCGCCTGAAAAAGCGCAGCCGCAACATTTCTATCATTGATGACATCAAAAAAGCCGAAAAAACCAATATTTTCGTGATGATATTCGTTATGTTCTTTATTCAAAATGGCGGCAATACGCCCAACGGCTTTTCCGTCTTGGTATGCCATAAACAGAGCGCGCTCGTTCTTCGTCCAAAAGACGTTATTCAAGCGCAATAACTTTTTAGTATCGGCCTTTAACTCCCCCACCCAATACGGGTCATTTTTGTATAATTCAAACGGAAAATTGACAAAAGAGTCCAACTCTTTATCCGCTATTTGATGTATTTCCACACGCATATTTTCCTCTCTCTAAAAAAGAAACCCCGGCCATAGCGACCGGGGTCATACTGGTAACAAACTATTTAATCACACCTACCGCACGGCCTGCTTTTGCAAAAGCATCAATAATTTGGGCAACGTGTTCGTCGGTGTGTGTTGCCATAAGCGTTAAACGCATAAGCGCGTGGCCCGGAGGCACGGCAGGGCTGACCACCGGGTTAGAAAAAATACCCAACTCGTGCAAGGCGCGCCACATTTTAAAGCAGTTTTCGTTGCTACCAACGTGTACCGGCAAAATCGGTGTGGTACTGGTGCCCAAATCGTAGCCTAAATCTTCCAAGCCTTTTTTGAGTTTGGCAGTTAAACGGAACAGATTGTCGCGGCGGGAGGTGTCGTTTTCAATCAGTTCCAACGCCTTGGTGATAGAGGCCACACAGGCCGGCGGCAACGCGGCAGAAAAAATCTGGCTGCGGGCATTGTGGCGGATGTAATGAATAATATCCGCATCGCCAACGACAAAACCGCCAACAGTAGCAAAGGTTTTGGAGCAAGTGCCGACCACTAAATCCACTTCGCCGTTTTCCAAGCCGAAATATTCGCAAGTACCGCGGCCCGTTTTACCGATGATACCCGTCGCGTGCGCATCATCCACCATCACACGGGCGCCGTATTTTTTAGCAATTTTGACAATTTCCGGCAACGGACAAATGTCCCCTTCCATACTAAAAACACCGTCCACAATAATCAGTTTGCCGGCCTCGGCAGGCAGTTTGGAAATAACGCGCTCCAAATCGCCCGGTTCGTTGTGTTTAAAACGCACCATTTCGCCGTCAGAAAGTTTAATACCGTCCAAAATACTGGCGTGGTCTAATTTATCCACAATCGCGTAGTCGCCCTTTTTAACGAGGCACGACACGACCCCCAAATTCATCTGATATCCGGTAGAAAAGATAAGCCCGGCTTCTTTACGTTTAAATTTAGCAATTCGCGCCTCCAAGGCATCGGCGGCTTTGGTGTTGCCGTTTAAAAAGCGGGAGCCGGCACATCCAGTACCGTATTTTAAAGCGGCTTCGGCGGCGGCTTTTTTCATTTCGGGGTCATCTGCCAAGCCTAAATAGTTGTTGGAACCGGCCATAATGTATTTTTTGCCGCCCAACACCACCTCCGGCCCTTGCGCAGATTCAATCGGCTGAAAATAGCCATAAATTCCTAAACGCATAGCCAGTTTGGCGTCTTTGTAGTTTTTGCATTTCTCAAAAATATCAGACATATTTTATCCTCTTGACACAACAACCGCGCCGCAGCCCGCAAGCCGCAAAGCGGTTTATTTACTTACCTTTTTAATAATATTAGTAGTGGAACGACCTTTAAGCAAAGGGAAACGCACCACTTTCTTTGCAAATTCACGGCCGACAATTTCGTCGGTCTTATAGTCTCCGCCCTTTACCAACACATCCGGACGAACGATTTTAATTAGATTATACGGTGTGTCTTCTTCAAAAATACTGACGGCGGATACGCTTTCCAACCCGGCCAAAACCAAGGCTCTGTCGGCCTGGGTGTTTACCGGACGGGTTGGCCCTTTTAAGCGGCGCACGGAAGCATCGCTGTTGAGCCCAACCACCAGCACATCACCCTTGGAGCGGGAAAACTCCAACACGCTGACGTGCCCGGCGTGCAAAATATCAAAACAACCGTTCGTAAAAACGATTTTTTTGCCTTCCGCACGGGCGGCCTCTACAAATTTTTTAAGCGCGCGCGGGCCTAAGATTTTATTTTTTGCCTTCACCTTGTTCCTTCTCCTGCGCCATCATCCGTTCAATAAGGCCCGTATCCATATTACCTTTTATAAAGTCCGGGTTATTGACGATTTTTTGGTGGAACGGAATTGTGGTTTTTACACCGTCAATCAAAAATTCGCCCAAGCAACGGCGGCAACGCGCGAGCAAGTGTTCGCGGTCCGGCGCGGTAACAATCAGTTTGGCAATCAAACTGTCGTAATAACTGGGAATGGTGTAACCCGTGTACATATGGCTGTCCACGCGCACACCCATCCCGCCCGAAGGAATCCACTCGGTAATAGTGCCGGGACACGGAGTAAAATTATGTTCGCTGTCTTCGGCGTTAATGCGGTGCTCAATCGCGTGGCATTTGATAACCGCCGCGTCCTTTTGCGTAATGTAGAGCGGTTCCCCCTGCGCAATCTGCAACTGCATTTTGACGAGGTCCTGTCCGCAGACGGATTCCGTTACCGGGTGTTCCACCTGCAAACGGGTGTTTACTTCCATAAAATAAAATTCTTTATTTTGAGCCATCAAAAACTCTACCGTACCGACACCGCGGTATTCGGCCGCTTTTACCAATTTGCAAGCGGCCTCTTGGAGTTTTTGGCGGGTTACCGCGTCCACAAACGGGGACGGAGATTCTTCCACCAGTTTCTGGTGGCGGCGCTGCATACTGCAATCACGCTCCGCAAACGCCACAACGTTCCCATAGTTATCGGCGGCTACCTGCACTTCAATATGGCGCGGGTTCAAAACGAGTTTTTCAAAATATACGCGGTCATCACCAAAGTTGGCGCGGGCTTCACCCTGCGCGGTTTCCATCATCAGTTCCAAATCTTCTTCTTTTAGGCACGCGCGCATACCTTTGCCACCGCCGCCCAAAGAGGCCTTAATCATAATCGGGAAGCCGATTTTGCGGGCTACTTCGCGGAAATTTTTACCTACAATGCCGTCGGAGCCGGGAGTAATCGGCACTCCGGCGCGCACGGCAATTTCACGCGCGGTAGATTTAACACCCAACATTTCAATAGCGTGCGCGGTCGGCCCGATGAACGTCATACCGGCCTTGGTAACAGCCGTGGCAAAATCCGCATTTTCAGACAGAAAGCCATACCCGGGGTGAACGGCATCTGCCCCGGTAATTTTGCCCGCGGTAACAATAGCATCTATATTTAAATAACTTAAAGGGGAGGGAGCCGCACCGATACAAACGGCTTCGTCAGCCATACGGACGTGCAGACAGTTGCGGTCGGCTTCCGAATAAATAGCCACGGACTTAATGCCCATTTCTTTTAAGGTGCGGATAACGCGCAGCGCAATTTCGCCACGGTTAGCAATCAAGACTTTTTTAAAGGGAGTAATTTTAATGTTAGCAGACATGGGTTATGCTCCTATTTGGCTGCCTGCTCAATAAAAAATAACGGTAAACCAAATTCCACGGGAGCGCCGTCTTTGGCGGTTACTATACGCAATTTTCCAGACACAGGGGCCGTTACTTTATGCTTTTGGGAAACGGTTTCCACCACGCCCAAGGAATCGCCTTCTTTTACAGTTTGGCCCTCTTTCAGTGCCAAGTTTTTGCCTTTTTCAGCCGAGTGATAAATACCGACAGCCGGAGAAGTTACCGCCGTAAGCGAGCATTCAAAATGCGCAGGCTCCGGCAAGGCTTCTTGGGTTTTAACTTCAATACAATCGCCGTCTTTTTCGTAGCAAAATTCGGCTAAATCGGTGGTTTTGAGCCAATCGGTAATTTCCGTAATGAGTTTGGTGTCCATAATGTCCTCAATATATAAATAAAATACGTTTAGTTTATTCTACCATTTTTATAAACCGAACAACACGCTTTTATAACCCTTTTTTCACCTTGGGCGATGCCACGCAAAATGATACGGTAAAAATATGAAAAATATTTACAGAACTTTTTTACCGCTCTTATTCTGGCTTTTGCTCTGCCAGTTGCCCGCCTTGCCCGGCGGATATATCGTGAGGCAAAATTTGGTTTGGTACCACACGCTTGCCAAACCGCCGTTTGTGCCGCCGGATGTCGTTTTTGGGGCGGTGTGGAGTATTCTTTATCTGTTTTTGGGAATAAGTGCTTTTCTTCTTTTCCGCAAAGGTTTACAAAACCACAAGAAAACAGCCATTTTATTTATTATCCAACTGGCTCTTAATATGTGGTGGACACCTGTTTTCTTCGGCCTGCACGAATTGACACCGGCCCTGCTGTTGCTAGTGGTAATGTTAGCAGAAACATTTTGGCTATGGAAGGAAGCCTGTTTAAAAAATGGTTTAGCCGCACTTTTGTTGGTTCCTTATGCAGGCTGGTTAGGATTTGCTTGTTATTTAAATTTTGGTTTTTGGTTGCTTAACTAGCAAAAAGCCCCGGGTATCCAAACCGGGGCTTTTGCAAAAAGAATAAACGCATTAGCGGTTGCGGTAATGGCGCACCAAATCAAGGCCTACCTTCATTACCTTGTAAAAGGTTGAATCCAAAAGTGTGGAAACATTGTCAATTAAATCAAACGCACTTTTGGTTTTATCTACATTTTCAGCAGCAGAAACCGCCAAATATTCTACGGCTTCGGCTGTGCGGGTAATTTGCAAAAATGTCCGCACCGCAAAAACGACCAACACCACAAAGGCAACTACCGCTACAAGCACACACCATTGGTAAAAGTCCATATAATTCCCCCCTTTTTCCTTTTTCTTTATTAAAACTTTTTGCCCGGCGTTCGTCAAGTCCCGCAAAAAAGGCTAAAAAACAAGCAAGAAAACCGCGCCGTTTTCCCTTATTTTTTAGGAGTTATCTAATTTATTATTGACAAAGCACCCGCTTATTAGTAATAATTACTATTAACAAGCCTGGCTGCCAGCCTGCCAAGGACAAGGCAAAAGAGCGTTTTTTCCGTCGGAGGGCTTCATTTTTAGGCTTGTGGCAAAATCGGTTTTAAGACGAGATTTGCATTTTTAGTCCGTTTTTGCCAAAATTTTAAAAGTCGTTAGTTTATTTAGCGGCGAATTATTCTACCAGGATTACACTATTATGGAAAACTCCGAAGTTATTACCCGTATCGTAAAAAGAGATGGTACGACACAGCATTTTGACTCTAAAAAAATTACCCGCGCCATTACCAAGGCCGCCGAGGCAACCGGCGAATTTGACGCTGAAACCGCCAAAAAATTAACGATTCGCGCCATTAACATTATCCAACAACTTTATTCCGACACCGTTCCCAATGTGGAAAATGTACAGGATATTGTGGAAGATGTGCTTTTAACATCCAATTATCATAAAACAGCCAAAGCGTACATCCTGTACCGCGACCAGCACGCCCGTATGCGCGAAATTTCCTCCAAATTTAACGTAGATTTGGTGGACCAGTATTTGCAAAAGATTGACTGGCAGGTAAACGAAAACAGCAATATGGGCTACTCCTTGCAGGGGTTAAACAACTACATTTCCTCCGAAATCAGCAAGGTCTATTGGCTCAATAAAATCTATCCCGAAAATGTCCGCCGTATGCACAGCGAGGGTGATTTTCACTTGCACGATTTAGGATTGTTGGGTGCTTACTGTGTCGGTTGGGACTTGCAAGACCTGCTTTTAAGCGGTTTTACGGGCGTAGTCGGCAAGGCTGAAAGTAAACCTGCCAAGCACTTGCGCACCGCATTGGGCCAAGTAGTAAACTTCTTTTACACCTTGCAGGGCGAAAGTGCGGGGGCACAGGCTTTCAGCAACTTTGATACCTTGCTCGCGCCGTTTATCTACTACGATAAACTTTCTTATAATGACGTAAAACAAGCCTTACAGGAATTTTTGTTTAACGTAAATGTGCCCACCCGCGTAGGGTTCCAAACACCGTTTACCAACTTAACGTTGGACTTAACCGTACCTTCCTACTACAAGGACCAGCCGGTCATCATCGGCGGCAAATTGCAGGATAAAACCTATGGCGAATTCCAAGCGGAAATGGATATGTTGAACCGCGCGTTCTGCGAAGTAATGCTCGCGGGTGATGCCAAAGGCCGCGTGTTTACATTCCCGATTCCGACATATAACATCACCAAAGATTTTGATTGGGACAACCCCAAACTTACCCCGCTGTGGGAAATGACGGCCAAATATGGTATCCCGTACTTTGCCAACTTTATCAATTCCGATATGAACCCCGAAGATGCGCGTTCTATGTGCTGCCGCTTACGCATTGATAACCGCGAACTGCGCAAACGCGGCGGCGGGCTCTTTGGTTCTGCCCCGTTGACCGGCTCTATCGGCGTAGTAACCATCAACTTGCCCCGGCTGGGTTATTTGGCCAAAGACGAAAAAGACTTTTTCGCCCTCTTAAAAGACCGTATGGAAGTAGCCAAAACCAGTTTGGAAATCAAACGCAAAGTTATTGAGCGCTTTACGAAAGGAAATCTCTATCCGTATATGAGTTTCTATCTGCGCTCGGTTCGCCAACGCTTTGGCGAATTTTGGAAGAACCACTTTTCCACCATCGGGCTTGTCGGCTTAAATGATGCGGCCGTCAACCTGTTGGGCGAAGATATCGGCACCGAAAAAGGCAAAAAATTTGCCGAGGACGTGCTGACCTATATGCGCGAAACGCTTGTAAAATTCCAGGAAGAAACCGGCAACAATTATAACTTGGAAGCCACTCCGGCGGAAGGGACCTCCTACCGCTTGGCTAAACTGGATAAAGAGCGCTACCCCGAAATCATCTGCGCCGACGAAGAATTGTACAAGCAAGGCCATCAGCCTTTCTACACCAACTCTTCGCAGTTGCCCGTCAACTATACGGATGATGTGTTTGAAATGTTGGACTTGCAAAGCACTATCCAATCCAAATACACCGGCGGCACGGTGCAGCATATTTTTACAGGGGAAAAGATTAAAGACTTGGAAGCGATGAAGAAATTCATCAAAACCGTCTGCGAAAAATACACCTTGCCGTATTTTTCCATTACCCCTACGTTCAGCGTCTGCCCCAAGTGCGGCTACATTGAAGGCGAACACTTTGAATGCCCCAAATGCAAAGCCGAACGGATGCAGGAACTGGAACACAAAATTAAACTGTTGGAAGAACAGTTATACAGCAAATAGATCTGTAAGATATTACCTTTTTTGGGTTACTTTGCCCGTCAAAGATAACCCAAAAAAGCGGTTGCGGCCGGCGCTGTAAAGTGCCATAATAAAAGTAACGGGTTTTCACGGGCCCGTTCCCGTCAACATAGGTTATTAATCGTCAGGAGACACACAATGACTGCACAGGAAAGACAAGTAGTTGAAAACAAAATCTCGGAACTTAAAAAAGAATTGAACGACGTTCACGGTTCCAAATGTGAAGTTTATTCCAGAGTGGTAGGCTATCTGCGCCCCGTACAAAACTGGAACAAAGGCAAAAAAGAAGAATTTGCAATGAGAAAAACGATGCACGTCGGTTGCTCTTGCGGCTGTGATAAATAGTTTTTTGCTTTGAACGCAACGGATTCGGTATGAAGATAGGCGGATTATTAAAATTTACATTGATTGACTTTCCCGGACGGCCAGCCGCGGTAGTTTTTACACAAGGGTGTAACTTTCGTTGCCGCTACTGCCATAACCCGGAACTGGTCTATCCGCATATGTTTGCCGAACCCGTTGCCGAAGAAGAAATAGACGCCTTTTTAAAGCGCCGCCAAGGCACCTTGGAAGGGATTGTGGTATCCGGCGGGGAACCCACCCTGCACGAAGATTTACCGCAGTTTCTAGCCAAATTAAAAGGGATGGGATATGCCACTAAGTTGGACACCAATGGTACCCGCCCGGAAGTGCTAAAACAATTAATTCAAGGCAAACTGTTGGATTTTATTGCTATGGATTTAAAGGCTCCGCTGGAAAAATATTCACTCATCACGGGAGTGGATTTTAATCCGGCGGTGTTGCGCGAATCTATGAAATTAATTGTGGAAAGCGGACTTGGGTACGAATTCCGTACCACCTATGACAAGGAAGTGCTGACCGATACCGATATTGCGGCTATCACGCAATTGACTGACGGCAAGCACTACCGCGTACAGGAATGTCTGCCCGTAGCCAAAGAAAAGGCCGCCTTAAAAGTTTTGCATACCGAGTTATAGAATTTATTTCTATTACAAAAACGCGCTTTCGGGCGCGTTTTTTTATGGTTTTTTAGGGGTTTTATCCGCAATAATTTCCCCATTTTTTAATCTGTCTGACTACAAAAAAACCGCCTGGAACGGTTATTGTTCCAAGCGGTTTCTGTGAAAAAAGGGCTATTATTTAGCACCCAAGCGGACCAAATTGTCGCGGAAATCAAACAAATCGTCCTGTACCGGGCCTTGTAAGGTAATGGCATACTCGTTGATGATATCCAACGGTTTTACCGTACCCCAAGACGTTTTAATGGGCTTTACAAACTCCTTCGCCATTGCCGGCCCCAACTGCGGGTTCTTTTGCAACTGGGCATTAAATTCGTCCATTGGGTTCATCATACTCTGCAAAATCCAGTTTGCGTTAAGTTCCTTGGTGCTGCTTACAAACTTACGAAACGCCACCACCGATTCGGCATACGCTTTCGGCAATTTGTTATTTACCGTCACCACATCATATGTATTTAAAGCGTTTACCAAAGCGGTATAGAACGCATCAAATTTCACTTGTTCGCTTTGGGGCAAATTCACGGTTTCCATACGCAAGTAACTTTCAAGCGTTAAGAAATAAGAACCGTTGGCAATCGCCACCGGGCGGTTAATGAATTTGGCAACCTGCGCCGCGGCTTCCGGCGATTTGGTTTGCAGTTTCATAAAGGTTACACGAACTTCATCCATTACCTGAAAGATGTAGTTAAAATCGTGGTATTGTCTGTCTTTAACCGCCTGGGCAAAAGTGTCATAGGCTTCCAGCACGCGGGTCGCTTCGCCAATAGAGGCAGGGGCCTGGGTCGCAATAGTTGCGGCAATCGCCTTGCTTAGTTGCGAATCCAGCGCACCGTTTTTCTCAATTCTCTTTTGAGCAAAAGCACCCGTCGTCAACAACAGGGCAAGCGCCACAGCAAAAAATCTTTTCATAGTTTTCTCTCCTTTTTTTTAAGTAACTTCCTTATTATTAGTTTAAAATAATACAACCTTTTTTACCAGGGTCTTTGGACCTAGGCCCAAGGGGCAAAAGGTCCTAGTATTTAAATTGGCCCTTTTCATATACCGTAACCAAAGAACCGTCCTTTAAGCGGGCGGTAACCTTTTTGTCTTCGGTGTTGATTAAATCCCAATGGAGGGAAGAATCGTTAAAGCCCAGTTTTTCTTTTACGGCTTTGGTCAGTTTATCTTGGGCACCGGTGTAAGTATCTGCATAACTGGCGCCGACGGCAACGTGGCAATTACCGTATTTGCCGCCAAAGTTTTCATCATACAAGATATCTGCCATAAACTTGGTAATTTTGGAAAAGCGTCTGTCTGTCAACGAAAACTCGCCGATTTGCGCCGCGCCTTTATCCATAGCCAGCATTTTGCGCACAAAAGCCGCGCCTTGCTCCGCATCTGCCTTGACGGCGCGCCCGTCTTTAAATTCCAAGCGCACCCCTTTTACATAATTACCGCTCCGGTAAGAGGACAAATCGGCAAAATACACTCCGCGCGTGCCGCGCCAGTCGGGTGATGTAAAAATTTCAAAAGACGGGATATTGCACCCTCCGCCTGCTACAAAGCGGCGTTTTTCGCCCAAAAGCACTTCAAAATCCATTGATTTAGACTCAATATGCAAGGTACGAATCGGCAAGTTGGAAAGCCAATCGCCGATTTCGGTAACGGCTTGGGTTACTTCTTGCCATTTTTTGACAGGGTCCTTTTCGTTCAAAAAACAGGCACGGGCAATTTGCGCGGCATATTCTTTGCCGGAAAGTCCCGCGCGCTTGGCAAGTTCCGCCGTCGGGTAATTGCACAACGTCCACGCAAAGGAACCCTTTTGTTCCCGCACGTCTAAAATTTCGCGCAGGGGTTTATGCGCCACCGCACTTTTGGCAATGCGCGAAGGGTCCACTTTTTTTAAGTGAGTTAAATCCTCCGGCGCGCGCAAGGAAATCAAGCCGTTAATGCCACTTTGAAATTCTTTTTCGCCCGGGGCCAAAAAGGCCAGTTGTTTGTCATCAGCCAAAGAGTAGAAAGTTTTAGAAAAATTTTCCGGCGCATTCCAACGCAACACAACATGGTAGCGTTTTTCCAACAATTTGGTATAAATTTGCTCTGCCAGGGGCCGAGCGGAAAAATCACTACGCAAAAGCACCGTATCATACGGTTTAAATTTTCCGTTTTTGCGGGCTGATTCCATCGCCCATATCATTACATCGGCATATTTTTCGTTTTGCTTCTTGGTAAAAAACATTTTATGTTTCCCCCTACCTTATATTAATGTTATAATACAAAATATAATATCCCGCGAGTAAAAAAATGAAAAAATTATTATTTTTTATCTTTACGTTTTTCTGTTTCTGCCCCGCGTGGGCGGACGTATCGCCCAAGCCGGAAATGGAATTTTCGTTCATCTACGAAACCGCCACCAAACCGGCCATTGACCCCTTGCACAGCGAGCAAATCCAATGCGAGGATAACCAATGTCTTTCTGCCAAACCGCTGGGCTCCTACGGCTTGCAAAAATTACGCTGTACGGAAAACACTTGTTTTTCTATTGCGTACGATTACGAGCCTTTCCAAAAGTTGGTTATTGCGTTTGCAGACGGCTCCAAACGCGAAAGCCAGGTGTTTGCCGCGCCGGACACCTTGCGGGCACATTTTAACGTAAAAGTTGGCGCGGATACGCTAGACGTTACCCCTGCGGGTTTGGCGGAAAATGTCGGCCCTTGGGCGCGCCGGGATGCGTGGACCTCACTCGCCGTTATTTTAATTTTGGAACTCTTGGCTGCGGCGGCTTTTTTAAACTATACGCAAAAGAGTTTCACTATTTTGTACAGCGTGGGGTTAGCAAATTTGCTTACAACGGCAGCCTCGTGGATTTTGCTGGTGCGGTATGTAAAGGAAACGGCGCTTTTGTGGATTTTCTGCCTGTTGGCGGAGACACTCATCATCCGTCTAATGAACCGCAAAAAAATATCCCTTCACGATGCGTTTATGTTAAGTTTAACCACCAATGTAACCAGTTATTCGCTAGGACTGATGATATCCTTTGTGATAGCACCGTTACTCTTTTAAAAATTAACCCCGCCCGGTGCGGGGTCTTTTACGGGCAAATAAAGGAAAGCAGTTGGTACGCCTCCCCGTATAAAATGAAAATGCCACCTAAACGGTGGCTTCTAAATCTTTACCGGGGAAGGATACTTCCCTACGGTCTTTTTCCTGACGGAAAAAGCCTTCTGGCCGGGCCTCGCGGTTTTCGCCTTGCGCGATGCGGTACTTTTTGCGCGCAAACTCAAACATCGCTCCGGCCTTCAAGTCCCTACGCGCACCAAGCAGTTGGTGCGCTTCCCCGTATAAAATGAAAATGCCACCTAAACGGCGGCTTCTAAATCTTTACCGGGGAAGGGACTTGAACCCTTAAGCCCGTGCGGGCAATAGTTTTTGAGACTATCCTGTATACCAATTCCAGCACCCCGGCATAAATCTTACATATTTATTTTAGCAAATTTATTTAAAAAAGAAAATATTTCTTTTTAGTTTTCTCCATTTTCCTTAAAATACCAAGGAAATTACCCTGTTTCGTTTTACTACTTTTGCAGTTGTTCACGCAACACAATTCAACTTATCCTTGATTTTTCCGATTTATAGAACTATACTGTAACTATATTTACTATTTAAAGGAGAAAAATGAAATGAAAAAGGTTCTGTTGCTTGTACTGACGGCTGTTCTGTGTGCACCAATGACCTATGCACAAAAGCAAGGCAATGTAGCTTCGGCTTTGTCTAATATGTTGACATCCGAAAAAACCGCCAATGAGTTCTTGACTGCGGTAAAAAATGGTAAAGTCAATAAAGTAAAACAAATGATTGACAATGCTACTATTACCAAAACTCTGGTAAACGTAAAAGACGATAACGGCAATACCCCAATGATGTGGGCCGCTAAAAAAGGCTATATTGACATTGTCAAACTTTTAGGTAATGCCGGCGCAAGAGTAAATACCACAAATAAAGACAACAGGACCGCGTTATGCTTTGCGGCTTCTAATAACCGGCCCCAAGTGGCTGAATATTTGCTTAAATTAAATGCCAAGGTGGATTTTGCGTGTGGTAAAAATGCCGAAACTCCGCTTTTATTGTCTGCGGCAAATGGTGCTAATCCCACAATGATTCGTATTTTTGTCAATCACAAGGCTAATGTAAATGCTACCGATGCTGACCAGGAAACGCCTTTGATGAAAGTGGCCTCTACGAAGCAGATTGATTCCGCCAGAACGTTAATTAAGGCTGGGGCCAAAGTCAATGCAAATACCGAAAAGGGAATGTCTCCTGCAATGAAAGCCGTTTTTGCGGATAATTTGCCTATGGTTAAATTCTTAATTGAAAACGGCGGTGAGGCCAACGCCATTATGAGCGATGGGGTGTTTGTTTATGCTTTGGATGTAGCCCAAGCAAACAGTTCTGATAAAATGGTGCAATACTTAAAGAGCAAAGGTTACACTAAGCCGGACCATCAGGTTGAATATTAAGTTTTAAAAACCCGCCTAACGGCGGGTTTTTTATAAATACTGCTCACAATACACCTCGGGCGTAAGCCCGGGGTGTTGCATCTAATTCCTCCCAACTTTTCCACCTATATTACAAAAATAAACTGTTTTTCCCCACTAACTGCTTTGGAGTATTTTCATCGCGTGTATGAACTTGTTAAAATATATTTATGAAACATTTGTTGCTTCTCGCTTTGCTCTTATTTTCTGTTTCATCATATGCTCAAATTTACCACGCCGAACAGGGTACACCTGTTAATTTTTCCCGTTTAGAAATTTCCGTCGGTATGGGATTGGCCTCCTCTTCTTTGCAAGACCCGTCCGGCGACACCATCATCCACGATAAAAACTTTACAGATTTCCGCCTATTATACGGCCTTTCCTCTCGCTTTGCCCTAGGCCCGGCAATTTATTTTAGCAAGAAGCAAGACAACCAACCGCTGATTTCCTCGTACAAAACCCGCCGCTTGGGCGTACTGGGCAAATTCAATTTATCGCCTAATACTACTCCGCGCTCGTATGCGGTAGCAGAAGCCGGCGCAATGAAAAGGTCTCTTTCTTATTTGCGGTCGTTGGAAGATTCTTCCACAAGCCCTTACTTAATGTTCGGGCTGGGAACAGAGGTTGATATTTACAGCGGTTTTTTCTTGGGATTAGAAGGACAAGTATCTTATTTTTTTAAAGACAAACTAGGGCCTTTCTTTCAGTTAAACTCCCCGTGGGAAGCCTCTTTTACACTCCGTACCGGATTTCACTTTTAGCCATTAAAAAACACCCTTTCGGGTGCTTTTTAAATTCATACTACAAGAGAAATTTCATTTTACGTCTAACTGCCCTCGGTTTTATTCCTAATAAAAGATTGGGAGTTTTCAAAATAAAAAGCCCTAATTCTAGGTGTTAGCGCGGAGGTATCCGACCGAGCAAACAACAAAGAAGCAGGGCTTTTTAGTAAGAAAACTGGCGGAGAGGGAGAGATTCGAACTCTCGATACGGTTTCCCGTATGCAGTCTTTCCAGGACTGTGCCTTAAACCGCTCGGCCACCTCTCCAAAATCGGTGTGCGGTCTGATGACTACCTGTTTATTATAGCAAAAAAAGAAGCAGAAGGAAAAGATTTCGTTGAAATTAGCGTTTAAATGTACGCACTTGGAAGCCCAGCACCCGCCCGATAAGCATTAGCGGCACCACCACTAACAGGCTAAATGCCGCCACGAGAAGCGTCATTATAAACCCGAGTGCCAATACTAAAACACCGCCGAAAATTCCTCCGTTATCGCCTTTTCGGCGTGCGGAGTCCTTGGGGGTATGTTCTCCCCCAATGGGGTTGCCGTTTTCGTCCAAAATTTCCGGCTCTATAATTTCTTCCGTGCGGACCAGGTCTTTATTTTCCATACTTATATTATGGCATAATCGGGGCCATTTGCACAGCCCGCCAACCAAATTTTAGTTACACCCGCAGGCACGGGTACGGCTATTTCCGTGCCAATGGTAATCTGGATGAGCAACACAATGAAGAAAGCCGACCATATTGATTACGCGTGCCTGAAAAAGAAAGCCGCCGAAGGGAAATTCTCGCACGATAATATATCCCACTCGCTTTTAACATTAATGGAATCGCAAAGCAAAGTGTACGACCCCAAATTAGACATTTTTGATTCGTGCCGCACCTTACCGCTTCCGCAAGAACAAAAATAATTTTCCCCCGGGACAGGCCCCGGGGTTTTTTATGCCGTGCCGTGGGGCGGCATAATTGGTAAAATATATATAGGTTACGCGTGAAGTCACATCACGCAAATTCAAAAAACCGAGGAAGAATTTATGTTACCCAAAGCGTATGAACCGCAAGAAGTAGAACAAAAACTGGCCGACAAATGGCAAAATGCCAAATTATTTGCCGCTAAAAATGATAAAACTAAAAAACCTTTTGTTATTGTTATCCCGCCGCCTAACATTACGGGGGCTCTCCATATGGGGCACGCCTCAACCAATACTTTACAAGATGTTTTAATCCGCGCCCACCGTATGTTTGGCGAGGACGCCTATTGGGTACCGGGTACGGACCACGGCGGCATTGCCACGCAAAACGTCATTGAAAAGAAACTAGCCAAAGAACAACACAAATCCCGCCACGACCTGGGCCGTGAAGCCTTTGTGCAAACCGTTTGGGATTGGTACCAGGAATGCGGTAATGCTATTTTTAACCAGTTCCGCAAAATGGGTTGGGCGTTGGATTTGTCCGATATCCGCTTTACTATGGACGAAAAACGCGCGCAAGCCGTTTACGAGTGTTTCCGCCAATGGTGGGAAAAGAAATATATTTACCGGGGCAAACGCTTAATCAACTGGTGCGTGCGCTGTTCTACGGCGCTTTCCGATATTGAAGTGGAACACGAACAGCACGCGGGAAAATTGTGGTACTTGCGCTATAAAGGCGAAGACGGTTCCGACGGTATTATTATTGCTACCACGCGCCCGGAAACCATTTATGCTGATGCTGCCATTGCCGTCAACCCCAAAGACGAACGCTATAAAAATATGGTGGGCAAAAAAGTAATTATCCCGCTTGCCAACCGCGCTATTCCGATTATTGCTGATGAAGCCGTAGAACTCGGCTTCGGTACCGGTGCTTTAAAAATTACCCCGGCGCACGATGCCACCGACTACGAAGTCGGCCAGCGCCACAATCTGCCCATTATGACCGTTATCAACGATAAAGGCAAAATGATTAACTGCCCCGAAAAATATTTGGGCATGGACCGCGAACTCTGCCGAAAAGAAACGGTAAAAGATTTGGAAGAAGCGGGGCTTCTCGTAAAAGAAGAAAAATATAATAATGCCGTTTCCACTTGCTACCGCTGCCATAGCCCTATTGAGCCTTTTATGAGCGAACAATGGTTTGTAAAAATGGATAAACTGGCCGCCCCGGCTATTAAAGCCGCGGAATCGGGCGAATTGCAATTTCACCCGGCCAGTTGGAAAAACCCGTTTTTGGGCTGGCTTAAAAACATACAGGATTGGTGCATTTCCCGTCAAATCTGGTGGGGCCACCGTATTCCGGTATGGTATTGCCGCCATTGCAGCGAAAAAGGACTTACTTTTGCCACCGACCAACAAGGCCACGAACAATTAACCAAGGTGTCGTTTGAAGACGGTGCAAAACCGATTGTTTCCTTTAAAAAGCCCGAAAAATGCCCCATTTGCGGCGGACACGATTTGGTGCAGGACCCCGACGTGTTAGACACTTGGTTCTCCTCTGCCTTGTGGCCGATGTCGGTATTCGGTTGGCCGGAAAAAACGCCCGAAATGGAGCACTTTTATCCCACCAGCGTAATGGTAACCGGATACGAAATTTTGTATCTGTGGGTGGCCCGTATGGTAATGACCGGGCTTGATTTTACGGGCAAATTGCCTTTTAAAGACGTGTATTTGAACGGAATTATCCGCGATAAGCGCGGTAAAAAGATGTCCAAGTCTCTGGGCAACGTCATTGACCCCTTGGATATGACCGCCAAATACGGCACGGATGCGGTGCGTTTCTCGCTCTTAATGCAGGCCGTTCCCAGCAAAGATATTCCTTATTCCGAAGAAAGCATTACAGGAGCACGCAACTTTTGCAACAAGATTTACAACGCCTCCCGCTTTATCTTAATGAATATGGAAGGCTTAATAGGCCCGCTCAAAATGCCGGCACACGTTACAGAATTGGCCGACCAATGGATTTTGGACCGCTATACCAATGCTATCAAAACCGCACGCGAAGGCATTGAAAAATACAACCTCGCGTTGACCGCAAATACCCTTTACCACTTTTTGTGGGGCGATTTCTGCGATTGGTATGTAGAACTGGCCAAACAACGCTTCCAAACGGCGGAAAAAGAACAGGTTATGGCGCTTTGCGTACATATTTTGTACGGCACGTTAAAGGCCTTACACCCGTTAATTCCCTACATCACGGAAGAAATTGCCGCCTCCTTGCGCCCTTATGTCGGCGAAACGGAAGAATTTTTGCTTAACCAGTCCTATCCGGAATTTGACCCGTCCTTGGTAAATACCGAAGCCGTAGCCAAAATGCAGGCCGTACAGAATGTTACGCGCGAAATCCGCACGATCCGCGCCCAGTTCAATGTGCCGCCCGGTCTCAAAATTGCGGCCGTTTTGTCTGCCAAGAACGAGGCTGATTTGGCTGTTGTAAAGGCCTATGAGGGCTACATTAAATTAATGGCCAAAATTGAAAATTTGGATATCGGCATTAATTTAGCAAAACCCAAACAAACGGCTACTGCGGTGGCGGACAATATTGCCATTTATGTACCGCTTACCGGGTTAATTGACTTTGAAAAGGAAAAGAAACGCTTGGAAAAGGACCTCGCTATTGCCAAGGCAAACATCGCCTCACGCGAAGCGCGCCTCTCCCAAGAAAGTTTCATTAAAAACGCACCCAAAGAACAGGTGGAAAAAACCAAAAACGAACTGGCCGCCGCCCGCCTTACCTTGGCACAGGTTACAGCATCGTTGGAGGATTTGGCCTAATGAACAAACTTTATGGTGCAGTCGCGTGTGTGGCTGCTCTGTGCTTGCCGATTTTTGTGCAGGCACAGGATTTGGAGTGGAAAACCGTAACTAAATACAATAAAGCCGAGTCAAAAAAACAACTGACCGACCGCTTTACCAAGTACGTTACGTTTAACACGCAATCTAACGACCAAACGGATAAAGTGCCCAGCACGCCCGGCCAGATAAAATTGGCTAAGGCTCTTGCCAAGGAACTCAAAAAATACGGCGCAAAAAACGTAAAGATAGATGCCCACGCCATTGTTACCGGGGAAATCCCCGCCACCTCAGCAAACTCCTCTGCCGTAGTGGCGTTCCTGGCGCATATGGATACGGCGTTGGAAGTTTCCGGCAAGGACGTCCAACCCCAGGTACATAAAAACTACCAAGGGGGCGATATCGTTATTAATGCCGAAAAAAAATTAGTTATTAATCCAGCCAATTCCCCCCAACTTTCCCGCGCACGCGGGCACGATATTATTACCGCTTCCGGCGGCACCTTGTTGGGTGCGGACGACAAAACGGGTATAGCCGTGATTATGACAATGGTGCAATACCTCTACGACCACCCTGAACTGGAACACGGCCTCATTAAAGTAGCCTTTACGCCGGATGAAGAAGTGGGCACAGGAGCCGAAAAAATGGACGTAGCCGCGTTTGGGGCTGATTATGCCTATACGCTGGACGGAAGCGACCTGGGCCAACTGACAGACGAAACTTTTAACGCCAAGTCCTTTACCGCCGTATTTAAAGGATTGCGCGCCGTACACCCCGGAGAAGCAATGAACTCCGCCTTTGCGGATAACCTGTTAATGGCTTCGGATTTTCACACACTCTTGCCGCGCCAAAGCCGCCCGGAAAACACAGCAGGACGCCGCGGTTTTATCTTGGTGGACTCCATTGTTACAAACGGAGACGAAAGCACGGTAAAAGGGATTATCCGCGCCTTTACCGACGAGGAGATGCAAGGCTTTGTAAGCGAAGTTACCCGCGCTTTTAATACCGTTAAAGCAATGAACCACAAAGGCACCGGCTTTGAACTTACGTTTGAAGACCAGTATAAAAATATGAAAACAGTTCTGCCTGCACAAGTAGTAAATTTGGCCGAAACGGCTATGCGTCAAGAGGATATTACACCTCGCCGTATGGCGGCACGCGGCGGAACGGACGGGTCCACCCTCTCGTTTATGGGGTTACCCACGCCGGATATTTTCTCCGGCCAGTATAATCTGCACAGCGAACGGGAATATGCCGATGTGGATGTAATGGAAGCCTCCCTGCGCACGGTGTTGCGGCTTATAACCTTGTGGAATATGCAACCTGTACCGCAAGCAGGAAAATAAAACTTTTAACCCCCGCTCCTGGCGGGGTTTTTATTTGCTCTCTTTGCATCTAATTAAGGTCCCAAGTTTTATTTAGGTCTTTTGGCCCTTGCAGTAAAAGAGGCAGATTCATAAAATAATAGTAATATCACTTAAAGGAGATTTTATGCCAATCAAACAGTTGTTCGCCGTTTTGTCCGTATTTGTTTTCGGCATTTCTTTTGCCAGCCAAGCCTATGCCGCTGTTGCCTGGCCTACCAACAATGCTCCGCGGGAACGCACCTATGTAAAAGATTCCGTACGCAAAAACCTGGGGCAAAAAAATGCCTCTTTGGCCGCTAAATACCGCACCACGATGCTAGACCGTTTTATGAAGTACACCACTTATGACAGCCAAAGCAGCGATGCCGCAGACATTACACCGGAACAAATTGAAACTGCAAAAAAACTCTATGCCGAAATCCAAAAATTCGGTTTTAAAACTACCTTATCCGAACATTACTATATTTATGTGGAAATTCCTTCCAATGTAAATTGGAAAACCCCGACCTTGGGTTTTAGTTGCCACTACGATACCACCCCCGATATCATCGGCAAAAACATCAAGGCGCAAAAAATCTCCAAATACGACGGGAAACCTATTCAACTGAAAGAGGGGCACACGCTGAGCGTGGAAACCGACCCGTATTTGAAAAAAATGATTGGTAAAACCATTGTTACCTCCGACGGAACAACTATGTTATCCGCCGACGATAAAGCCGGGGTTTCCGTTATTGTAACATTGATTCAAACTTTGGCGGAAAACCCGTCTAAAAAACACGGAAACATCCAAATCGTCATCACCCCGAACGAGGACGTAGGCCGCTCGGCTGATTATATTGAAGAAACCCCCTACAACCCGGATATCGCCTTTGACTTTGACGGCGGCGTAAATGGCGAAGTGGTGGTGAGCAACTTCAATGCCGAAAAAGTAATTTACCGCGTGCACGGGATAAACGGACACCAGTCTATGGCTGCCGAAAACGGATACAGAAATGCTTGGAAACCCGCCTGCGAATTGGGTGCCGCCTGCTCCAAAGACGAATGGCTGCCCAACAACAGCCGCGGGCAACAGGGCTATGTGGAATTGCACCATATGGATATGAGCGACGGCAAAGTAAATGTAGCCGAATTGGATTTCCGCCTGCGCGATTTTCACCAACAAAACATTGACAACTGGAAGAACTATGCCGACAGCGTAGCCAAAGATATCAGTGCCAAATACGGTGTGAAAATTGAACGCGCTATTGCCAAACAATATGGCAATGTAGCCGAAAACATCCACCCGCAAGCGCACCAAGTGGTTGCCAACGCGCTTAAAAATGCAGGCGTAACACCGAACTTTAAAGAAGAACGCGCCGGGACAACAGCCTCTATGTTAATGCTTAAACTGGGCAAAGGGGCTTACACCGTCTTTACGGGGCAGAACAACCCCCACGCTTTTACCGAGTGGCTCAGCGAAGAAGATATGTATAAAGCCTACTTAGTGGCGCTGAATATGACCGACGAAGTCGTAATGATGAAATAAGGCGCAGAAGTTTGATGAAAATTTTAATTGCTACGGGTAATTCAAATAAGTTTAAAGAACTAATGGCTATTTTGCCCGTAAAAACTAAAAACGGAACCCCGATAGAATACGTCAGTTTGGCGGATTTTAAGGGGCTGACACTCCCGCCCGAAACGGGCCTAACGCTAGAAGATAATGCGGAAATAAAGGCCGTTTATGCTTCCCGACAAACAGGGCTTCCGGCTATTTCGGACGATACGGGATTGGAAGTTAAATTTTTAAACGGCGCACCCGGCGTGCATACGGCCCGATACGCGGGGGAGCACGCCGACACGGACGATAACAATCGCAAACTGTTATCCGCCTTGGAAGGGCAGTTGCTTCCGCAGCGCGGAGCCAGTTTCCGCACCGTAGCCTGTTTGGCCACCCCGCAAGGGTGCGTACAAACCTTTGAAGGCTCGTTAGACGGCTACATTGGTTTTGGCTATCGCGGCGAAAACGGCTTTGGCTATGACCCGTTGTTTTTAGTGGGCGATAGCAAAAAAACCCTCGCGGAACTGACGGAAACAGAAAAAAATAAAATCAGCCACCGCGCACGCGCTTTTGAAAAACTAGCCGAAAGGTTAATTCTGTTAAAACCGCAAAAATAAGTTAGATTTTATAAGGCCCCCGCGCATTAAACGCGGGGGTTTTTCATATTAAGGGAGTTGAAAGTTGGTCTTTTCGCCACTAAATGTAAATTTATGGGCTGTTTCCGTTCCACCCATACTTTTGCACACCGTATCATCGCCACCACACAAACGAACATTAGGATAGGCTGAATTTTCTAAAAATTGAACATACCAAAGCCCGACTTGCAAACGCGCTGCTACATACAATGAACTGCCACCGCCGGGTTGATGCCCTATACCCGCTAATAAATCTATCACCGTGCCGTCTGGAAAGCGCAAATAGCCGTCGTCCGTGCTTCCCCCGGCCAAGGTACCGCCTGCGGGCATATCCACATCCAGTTCGCTCACGTTACCGGTGTAATACCCATTAGACATATAAAACACCTCTTCCGCATTAGCCAGCGTTTTCACGAGTGGAATTACTTTGGTCAGTCGCGCCTTTTTGACGGCTTTTTTGTACTGCGGCACCGCCACCGACGCCAAAATGCCAATGATAAGAACGACTACTAAAAGTTCAATTAAAGTAAAACCTGCATTTGTTATGTGGAAAGTATTAACCGTGCGGCCACCCCAAACAGACGTCATTCCGTAAGGTTTCTGTACGGAATCTCGTCGTTTCGCAACAACAGATTCTGGACTACAACTTTCCAGAATGACGCCACTAGCACAAGTGGCCGCACGGCTAACATTACTAAAACCTTTCATTTTTTCTCCTTTTTAGGCCTTTATATTTGAGCAAAACGGCCTTTTATACACATTTTTATACAACAGATACATCCGGGGACACCAACCGCGATTTATCAAAATTTTAACAAAAAAAAAAAACGAAACAACCCCTTTACAATAAACAGCCAAACAACAACGACTAACAACTCAATCGGTAACTCTGAAAGCCCTGATGTCCACCCGTTCAGGATGACCTCATTTTTTAATTTTTTTCCCCCACACTTTACGGGTTTCTCGGCCCACAAAAAAGCCGGAACGCAAACAACACGTTCCGGCTTCCCTTTACAACATTTTCTAAAAATTAGAACTCTATTACCAACATAGAGGGCAACACCAAATAGAATAAATTAATAAGCGCACCCATACTTAAAAATGGCCCAAACGGAATAGCATCCGCGCCCTTTTTGCCCTTAAAAATCATTAGGAAAATAGCGTAAATCAGCCCCAAGAAAGAAGCAAAAATCAGCGTAGTAATTACCCCTTCCCAACCGATAAGCGCGCCAATGCCGCCCATTAATTTAACGTCGCCGCCGCCCATTGCTTCTTTTTTAAACCACCAAGTGCCGATAAGCGCAATCGCCAGCACGCCAAAAAGCCCCACTCCGGCCCCTAAAAGCGACAAAAGTTCCTTCTGCCACCAGATACCCTCAAAATTGGGATTCAGCCACGCAAACGCCAAGCCAAGGCCGATAAGCCCCAGGGAAAAACGGTCAGGGATAATCATCAGTTCCAAATCAATGACGGACAAAATAACCAGCGCATATACCGCCGCCAAAACCACAAACGTCCACGGGGTCAGGCCATACCGCCAAACAAACAAAAAAGTCAGCACTCCCGTTAAAAGTTCCACTAGCGGATATTGCACCGAAATAGGTTGTTTGCAGTTCCGGCATTTGCCGCGCAACCACAAAAAACTAAACACGGGGATATTATCATACCATTTAATATGTGCATTGCACTTAGGACAAGCCGAAGGCGGCCACGCAATGGATTTCTCACGCGGAATGCGGTAAATGCACACATTTAAAAAACTGCCAAAAATTAAACCGAAGATAGCGGAAAAAACTAAAATCAAGGTTTCCATAACACTCCTTATACAAAAAAATCCCCCGCCCGTTTTAACAGGCGGAGGACAAAACTTAATGCATATTCCAAGGTTTACCGTAACTGTCTTCTTTATCGGTATTTACGAAGAAATCGCCGTAGCGCGGGTCGGCCGGGTCGCTTACATAGGCCCAACCGCCTGTTTTGGTAAAACACTCTTCAAAGTTTCCGGTAGAAACGTGTGAAGACGGCGGATAACCCGGCACGGTGGCCTGCGGAATACGCTCAATATACGCCGGCACTAAACTGGCCAAATTATCCGTAGGATACGTTCCTTGGTGTTCGCCGTAATAGGCAGCAATGGCACTGCGGACCTTAACCAATTTGTGCTTGGTGCTGCCCTCTTGGGCTTTGTGCACGAGCGTTAAGAATTTCGGCACCGTAAAGCCTAGCAGCAGGGCAAACACCACCACCGTAATCAAGATTTCCACGACCGTAAAACCTTTCTTCATACGCGCCCCTATTTAAAATTTAACGCCACCAAGGTAAACACTTTGGCATCGCCCAGCGTATTTTTAATGCTGGAATATTCATTGGGCTGGTGGGCCATATCATCCAGTTTAGAGAACACTACCACCGGGTACCCCGCGTTGCGCAAATACGCACCCACGGTGCCGCCGCCTACGCCCATAGCGCGCGGAGAGTTTTTATAAACCGTTTTGGCAGCGGCCTGCGTCAATTTGACGATAGAAGCGTTTTTATCTGTCGGCAACGAGGATTCGTTGATTTCCGTCTCCACCTTTACCGTTACTTTAAATTGCTTTTCAATGGCTTTTACCATTTTGGCAATTTCAGCCAAAACATCGGCATTTTTATAGCAAGGAAGTACGCGGCAATCTAAATAAAACACATCCGTACCCGGAATCGTATTTACGTTGGGCACATTGGCTAAACGTTTTGTCGGCTCAAAGGTACAAGTGCTTTCAGGAGCAAACACCTTATCTTTTTTGTTGAAAATCTTATACAAATCGCCCAGTTTTACCACCAAGTGGGCCGAAGCCCGCGCCGCGTTGTTACCAAAGTGCGGAGTGGAAGCGTGGGTCTGTTTGCCCTGTACGGTAAATTTTACCCACAGCATATTCTTTTCGGCAATTTCCACCATTGTACCTTCCGGGTTACCGCCGTCCGGAACCAAAAAAGCATCCTCCTTGCCAAAGGTTTTGCCGTATTTCTTTAAAATCGCACGGATACCAAATTCACTGCCGATTTCTTCATCAGCATTTAACAAAAGGGCATAAGTGCACGGCGGGCGGACATTGCTTTCCATCATTGCTTTTACCGTCAGCAATGCGGACACCAACCCCTGTTGGTTATCTTCGGAACCGCGTCCGTAAATTTTATCGCCCTTTACCACGGCTTTATAAGGGTCGGTCTTCCACAAATTTAAATCGCCGGGCGGTACAATGTCCATATGCGCCATTACCCACAAGGTTTTCTTTTTATTTTCGCCGTAATATTTGGCAACAATGTTAGGACGCACGCCGTCTTTGGCTTTGGGGTCTTTTACATTAATATAGTAAAGTTCGTCAAAATTCATTTCCTTCAAAACGGAAAACAGATACTCTGCTTTGGCATTTTCGCCGGGGCCGCCCGCGTGCGGCGATACCGCCGGGCAGGCAATCATATGGGTTTGCAAATCAATGACAGTCTGTTTATAGGAATCAATTTTTTTGAATAATTCTTTTTCCATTTTTTCCTCCGGTCCGTTCTTATAATGGATTGGGTACATCAATAAATTCTGTTTGCACGTCAAAGCGTTTGGCAATCAACTCCATTAAAGCCAAAACGCCAGGCTTTTCGGAATTGTAATGGCCCAGGGCCAAGCAATTAATATGCCCCTCACGGCACCACTCTTGGGCGGGCTCGTCCAATACGCCTGTAATATACAAATCTAAATGCTTTTCAATCGCCTGCGGGAGCATACTATACGCTCCGCCACTCACAATACCAACCGATTCAATACGGTTCGTGCCAAACGGCAGGCGCACCGCCTTGGTTTGGCAATATGCTTCCAAGATTTGGGCTACTTGGTCCAAAGTTTGCGGCTCGGGCAAAACACCGCAAAAGCCAATCGTTTGCCCGTGATATACACCAAAGGGCTGTTCCCGCTGGGCACCCAACGCGCGGATTAAGCAAGCGTTGTGCCCCACTACGGGGTGTTTATCAAGCGGCAAGTGGTACGCCGCCAAATTGATATCGTTTTTGAGCAAAAAAGCAACGCGTTCTTTAAAAAGTCCCGTTACGGCCTGCTCCTGCCCCCACAAAAGCCCATGGTGGACAAGAACCATATCTGCCCCGGTCTCTTTGGCTTGGCGGAATAACGCAAGTGAAGCAGACACTCCAAATACAATTTTTCCCACGCGCGGAGTCCCTTCCACTTGCAAACCGTTATGGCTCATATCCGGGATTTGGGCACTGTTCAAATAGGTATCTAAGAAATGTAAAACGTCTTCGCAATTCACCATAGAATTATGTTATCATTTTATAAGATGAAAAAAATAGTTTTTTTTACTTTTTTTCTAATCTTTTTTTCCTCCTTTATCTATGGCAGCACTATTGCCACCGCCCCCTACCTGCCCGCACAGGCCGGGCCGCAAACGCAAAATGCCCCGATAACGGTGCAATATCCGCACGAGAAAATGACGGTAGCACGGGGAGCCAAAAAAATTTTTATCTTCGGGCAAGTCAATTTACCCGGAGCCTTAACGCTTGATATTAACGGTGAGACTGTCCCCTTGCATGACAACGGTGCCTTTTTGGCCTATTTGCCTGTACAAAACGGAGAATTTACCTTTGTACTGACCGCCGGGAACGGCAAAGAAACCGTCCAAGCCGTACGCCGTATTACCGTACCCGGGGCGGATATCAAAGACTTCTCCGTCAAGGCCGAGTTTGACCCCGAAGAAGTATTCCCGCAAACGCCTGTGGAATTACTGCCGGGAGATGTGATTGGCTTGTCCGTACGCGGAACACCGGGTGCGGAGGTAACTTATACGTTAACCGGATTAAATGATGCCAAAAATATGCCCATGAAAGAGGACGTTTCGTCCCCCGGTATGTACCGTGCTAAATATTTAATTGATGACACACAAAAGGCCAAAACCGCCAAGGTAATTTATAAAATGCAAAACGGTCCGGGCGAAACCGAGGCCAAAATTACGGCCCCCGCCAAAATTAAAGTGTTAAACAAAAAGGCTCCGTTTACCCGTGCCAAAATTTTATCTCCCGGGGTAAAACTGCGCAAAATTCCCACCCCAAGGGAAAACTTATATCCCTTTTACCGCGCATATGGCGAAGTGCTTATAAACGGGCGGTTAAACAAGCAATACCGCATAGCCTTAAACGAAAGCGAATCCGCGTGGCTGGAAGAAGAGAAATTACAACTGCTCTCGTCCGCCGACTACAAACCCGGGAGAGTTACTTCGTTGCGCACGATATCTACGGACGAAAAAACGCGCCTGGTTTTTGTGGGTTCCCGCCAAGGGCCTATAAGCGTACACGAGTTTAATGACCGCTTGGAACTGACCTTTTACTATGTAAACGGGTTTGACGAAAATTTCAGTTTTGATACATTAAGCCCCATTGTGGACAGCATCACCTGGTCCCAACCCGCGCAAGACACGCTGCTCTTTAAAATTTATTTTAAAAAAGACACACCGCTATGGGGCCACTCGTATAATTTTGAGGAAAGCAACCTGCTGTTGGACTTAATCCACAAACCCGCCTTAACCCCCACTAAGGAACAGCCGTTAAAGGGGGCGCGCATTTTGCTGGATGCCGGGCACAGCCCGCGCCGCGCCGTACCTTACGACGGCGCCGTCGGTCCGACAGGTTATTTGGAATATGAGGCTAATTTGGCCCTGGCTAACGAATTGAAACCCCTTTTAGAAAAAGCAGGCGCCACCGTAATTATGACCCGCCACGGAAACAACCGTATGGGTTTACAGGCGCGTTACGAACTGGCCCTTGCCCAGCAGGCGCATATCTTTGTCAGCCTGCACTATAACGCCCTGCCGGAAACCATTAACCCTCTTTCACGCGCGCGCGGCTATTCGGTTTATTACAACTATCCGCACAGTTTTCAACTGGCCCAGGCCGTGTATGATTCTTACACACGAAATGTGCCGCTGCCAGATAATGGGATGATTGCCAACGACGTTTTGTTTATTCCGCGTATTCCGCAAATGCCGAGCATTTTGGTAGAAAGTGCCTACATTATTCTGCCCGAACAGGAGCAAATGGCTAAAACCGCCGACGGGCGTGCGCCTTTGGTACAAGCCTTGTACGAAGGAATTTTGAACTTTTACGGGGTAAAATCACCCGTTAAACAGAAGCCCACTCGCCGGAACTCGTTTAAAAAGCCGTCGCGCAAACTGGTTTTAAAATCCGGTAAAACAGGCAAATAAATTTTGATAGAAGATAACCGCCGGCACTAAAATTTGATATAGTTAAGTTATCCTTAAAAATACCGGCCCGGGGCGGAAAGCCTCGGGCCGATGTTTTTGCTGATTTCGTTTCGCAAGTTTCGTAATTTAAAACACTAAAACTGCAACATTTTTACATAGTCTTTTAAGCGTTTGTTAATGTCGCGCTTGGTTAAATTGGCCAGGCGGTCCACGCTGAAAGATTCAATCGTAAACGAGGCCATCACGTTGCCAATCATCATCGCGCGCTTAATGGCCTGCAAGGAATTCCAATTTTTCAGACTCGCCAAATAGCCCGTAAAACCGCCGCCAAAGGTATCGCCCGCCCCGGTGGTATCGTGGACGTGCTCCAAGATAAACGGCGGCAACTGCGCAATGCCCTTTTTGCTCACCAGCATTGCTCCGTTGGACCCCAGTTTAATTACTACATATTTTACCCCTTGCGAGAGCAAAATTTTGCCGGCTTTAATCAGGTTGTATTCTCCCGTTAATTGGCGCGCTTCGGTTTCGTTTAAAAAGAAGATATCTATCTTTTTTACTACTTCCAGCAGTTGCGCTTTTTTCGACGAAATCCAATAGTTCATCGTATCGCACGCCACCAAACGCGGGTGCTTGACCTGCTTTAAAACAGACAGTTGGAGTTCCGGGTCAATATTGGCCAAAAACACAGCCTTGGCGTTCTTCTGCTCGTCGGTTAATACCGGGTTAAAATTTTGGAATACATTTAAATCGGTAAACTTGGTTACAGCCGTATTAAAATCTTTATCGTAACTGCCACCCCAATGGAACGTTTTTCCCTCTTTTACCTCTAAACCGGAAAGGTCCACCCCGCGTTTAACAAAAGGGGCGCGGTCCGTGGAAGTAAAATCCGTTCCCACCACGGCCACCACAGACGGATTGGAAAAATAACTCGCGCAGACGGAGGCATAACTTGCCGCCCCGCCCAACACGCGCTGTACGCTTCCGTTGGCGTTTTCTATCGTATCAAAGGCTACTGAACCTACTACCAATACATCATTTTTCACGGGTTAATCCTGTAAGAAAGTTTTAATTTCCACTTCGTTATTGAACTGGTCAAAAAACGCCTTTTGGGCCGTTTCCATTTTGGTTTCCATTAATTGCAGGGCAAAATCGGCGCGGTTCTTGTCAAAATTCTTCATAGAACCGTGCTGTGTTTTATAAGCATATTTAATTTCTTCGGGCGTTAATTTATAAAAGGAATACAGCACCCCGCGGAAGCGGTCCGCCATTTTACCTTTGCGCAACTGCGCCTCAAACTCAGCCGGGGTTAAACCCAAGGTACGTTTGAGGGCATACTCGTATGCAGTCTTGCTGAAATAACCGTTCTGCGTAAAGAAAGGAGAGTTTTTAATATCGTAGGCTACTTCGTAATCGGACACTGCCAATTCCGATTTTTGCGCGGCCTGGTTCAATACTTCTTCGCTGATAAGCGCGGCCAACATCTGCTGGCGCAAATATTTCATTGTATCCTCGTCCACGTCAATACCTTGGTTACGCAAGGCACGGGCGCGGTCCTCCGCCACGCGGTAGAGTTGGCGGTAAGTAATGTCCTCGGAACCAACTTTGGCGGCGGTACTGCTGAAATTACCGCGGCGGTAGGCATCTGCCCCTAAATACACAATGCTTCCTAAAAAGAAAGCCAACGTAACAATGAGAATAATTTTTTTATGCTTAATCAGAAACGAAATCATATGCAAAACTCCTGTTGTTATTTAGATTCTTCCTCATTTTCTTCGTCCTTGCCGGCGGCTTCGTCCTCTGCTCCGCCAATGGTGCATTGTCCGTCAATGCGCCCGCCTTCTTCCACAATCATTTTTTTAGCGCGGATATCTCCTTTAATAGAAGCCGCAGAAGAAATTTCCAGCATATCGGCGCACACATTACCTTCAATCACACCGCCGCAAACAATAATTTCCGCCGTTACATCACCCACAATTTTGCCGTCCGTACCCACAATAACGTGGCGGGCATTATCCACAGAGCCTTCCAAGGTGCCGTCCACGCGCAGAGACCCCTGCACGCTTAACGTACCTTGAAAATAACACTCCGCACTGACGACGGAAAAATGTTCACCGGACGAAAAATCTGAATCCTTCTTCAAAAACCCCATAAACTCCTCCTAGAATTATTTAAAATAGTTGCGCGGATTAACGGCTTGTCCGTCTTTCCACACCTCGTAATGCAAATGCGTGCCGGTGGAACGTCCGCTAGAACCCATAGTGGCGATTTTGTCGCCGCGCTTGACCACATCACCCGCCTTTACGCGGATACCCGTGGTATGGGCATAAAGCGTGGAATAACCAAGCCCGTGGTCCACCAAAATAGCCTGTCCGTAACTGGGAACCCACCCCGCGTGGCGCACCACACCGTCCGCAGTAACCACAATCGGGCTGTCGGGCTTACCCGCAAAATCAAGTCCGTTATGACGTTTGGTACTGCGGTGGCCGAACGGGTCCAAGCGGTAGCCGAAACCCGAACTGATACGGGCAGAAGACGGCCGGATAGAGGGCGTAGAGTTCAACCCCTCGCGGCGGTTAGCAAAGTACCAAGCAATCTCTTGGAACGAAGCCAAACGCGTTTTGGCCGCATCTTCAATCACATCAATATATTCCCCAAACTCATCTGCATCTAACTCGGTTAAATCTTTATCCCACATTTCCTTAAAGCGGGCATTTTCTTTTTCTTTGGCGGCTTCCCACCCTTTGGGTAAATTGATAAACTTCCCGCCGGGCATACCCAGCATTTGCCGCATTTGCGTATCGGTGGTGCGGGTAAGGTCCAGGTATTTGCGTCCGCGCTCCAACTCGTCGGCAATGAGTTTCATTTTTACACGCATTAAATTGTTTTCGGCCTTGGTAATATTATAGTCGTATGTGCGGATAAAAAAAACAAAACCGCACAGCGTAATTACCAGCCACAGTACAAACACCAACACAAGCGTAAGCACGCGCACTTTAAATTTTTTAGAGGCCCCCAGGCGAGGCATTATCAAAATGTCCACCCGTTCCCCCAGCGCACGCACCAAATGATTGATTAATTTACCCATCTTTTGTATTCTATCATATACGGAGCCCGCACGGGCAGATTTCAATGCTTTAAGGAGAAAAAGATGAAAAAGATATTTTTGGTACTGGCAGCAGCCCTTTTGTCAGCCGCTTGTATGCGCTTGCCGCAGGTGCCGACGCTGGGAGAGTTCACTTTACCCATTTCCGGGCAAAAAACCGAGTGGGCCTCTACCGATTACGAGGGGAAACCCGTCTTAATCGTATTTATGGGGTCCTGGTGTCCATATTGCAAAATGGCTATGCCGTTTATTGATGCCGCCAATGAAAATTTTGGCGGGCAAGTAGAAATTGTGGCTGCTTTCTTAGATGATACCCCCGAACCCGTAGCCAAAGCGGTAAAAGAGCATAATTTTAAAACAAAAGCACTCTATAATGCCGGGAATATTGCCGAAAGTATGGAAGTAAGCGGCCTCCCGCACGTAGTGATATTTGACAAAAAGCACAATGCCGTAAAAATGTGGGAAGGATTTTCCCCCAGTTTAGGACAAGAAATACACGATTATTTAAAGAAAATCAGCAAATAACCCTCACCCGCCGCAATCCGGCGGGTATTTTATAGGAGACAATATGGAAATTTTGTGCGTTATTTTAGTGCTGGCCTGCTTGGGGCTGTTTATTTGGTTAGCCATCGTGCAGGGCAACGTAAGCGACCTTGCTTGGAAAATCGGTAAACTGGAAAAGAAACTGGCGGAATTACAAACCAACAAAGAATTTACCAAAACCAGTAACGAGACCGTTCAACCGGCTCCGTTACCGCCCGCGCCTGTGGCAGAAAAGCCAACCGACCCGGTGGCTCCGCAAGAGATAATCCCTAAACCCCAAAGTGAATTTACCATTGTAAAACTATTTTCTTGGATTGGCGGCTTCGCCCTGCTGCTGGCGGCAGGCTTTTGGGTAAAATATGCTCTGGAAAATAACCTCATCTCGCCGCAAATGCGTATCGGCGCGGGGTTACTCTGCGGGCTTGCCCTGTGGGTGTGCGGGCTATACCTTAAAAACCCAGGTTATAAAACCACGGCCAATACCCTTTGCGGCTGTGGGTTAGCCATTTGCTACCTGATTGTTTTTGCGGGGCACGCGCTGTATCATTTATTTGGGTTGCCTTTTACCTTTGGGCTAATGGCGTTTACTTCCTTGGCGGCCTTTGGCACCGCCTTTTATAAGAAAACAGCGTACTTGGGCATACTCGCCCAAATCGGCGCGTTTTTAACGCCGTTTTTATTCTCTGCATCAAACCCCAATTTACCCTTATTGCTTGTTTACTTTGTTGGTGTAAACATAGCCGCTTTGGGCACGGCCTACTTACAAAAATGGAACAAGCAATTCATCGTTTCCGCTATCTTTACGGCGTGCTGTTTGCTGACGGTTCTTGCCGATATAGATACTCCCGGCGCGCAAACGAATTTAATCGCCGGCTTTATTACGCTGTTTGCCTGTTTTTATACGGTTGGGGCCGTGCTGTTAAAAGACAGCCGCATTTTAACCGCGGGCTTTATCGCTCTTACCGTTTGTCTGTTTACCTGTCCGGACAAACCCGGGGCACACCTTTCGGCCGTAGTGGTATGGACCGCTATCACCCACCTGCTTTTTGCCGCAGTGCCCTTTGCATTTAAAGAGCGTTTTGCTACGGACAAACTGGCGTGGGGAACCGGATTGCTTGCGGGCGTTTGCCTGTGCTGCTTTTTGCAATACCGTTTGGACCTGTCTAACGGACTTATTCCGTGGATTTTTGCCGTCATTTATAGTGGCTTAACGGCCTATGTGTGGCGTTGGGACACGCTGGGCAATGAACACCAAAACAAACGGCTGGCTTGGATGCTAGGAACGGTTGTCCTGTTTTTGACATTTGGAATTGCCTCCCAGTTTGAAAAAGGTTGGCTGACCGTGGTACTTGCCTTGGAAGGGTGTGGGCTTATATGGCTCTACCGCCTGCTTTATGTAAAAGCCCTGATAGGCTTTGGCAAGTGGCTTTTAATCGCCGCCACTGTGCGCTTGGTCTTAAACCCGGCGGTATTAGATTACTATACGAGCAGCAGCATTTGGAACTGGTTTTTGGCTACTTACTGCTCTTGTGCGGCCGCTATGTTTGTGGCGGCCAAAGGTTGGCCACAGCCTGAAACGGGCCACACCCGCGCGCTTTTACAAGGGCTTGGCGGACTTATTTTATTTGTGTTGCTTAACATAGAAATTGCGGTGGCATATTCCAACGGAGGAACTCTGCATTTTGATTTCTTTGGAGAAGTTTCCGCCGCCGCGGCCTACACGTTGGCGTGGGCGTTAAGCGGTGCGTTGTGCTTGTGTTTTGCACTTAAACAAAAGGGCCCTTGGCTGACCAAATCCGGCCTTATCCTTATCGGTGTGGCCTTAGCCAAACTGTTTTTATGCGATGTGTGGAAACTATCGTTAGGGGCACGGATTATCACGCTTATTGGCGTAGCACTCGTACTGCTAGCGATGTCTTTCCTCTACCAGCAAGTGAGGCTAAAAATAAAACAACAAAATCTCCGCTAAAAATTTGGCCCGGAGCAAATGCCCCGGGCCTTTTTATTATTTAACCAAATAACAATTATAACCGCTTTCGGTGGAGCAGGTTTCTGCCTCGCTGTTTGTCAGCCCTTTGCAAAAGGTGTTGCCCGCCGTATCGCCCTTGGGAGTGTGGCAATAAAGGCCTTGCCCCGGTAAAACAATAAGCCATCTTCCGCTATATTGCCGACGGCTAATATGCGGCACTCCGCCCACGCCAAAATGATATGTAAAATTTTTAGTAGTATATTGCGTTCCGGCCGTATTTCCCGTACCGGGAAGTGTAATATCCAAATCATTATAACTGGTGGCATAACTGCCGTTTGCCATTTTATAGACTTCCTGTGCCTGATAAATAGACTTTCCCACCGCCAGGGCTTCCGTCCAACGGCTTTTTTCTACGGCTTTTTCGTACTGTGGCACAGCAACCGCCGCCAAAATACCAATAATCAATACCACTACCAACAGTTCAATGAGGGTAAAACCTTTCTTCATATTTTCTCCTTTTGTTTTTGGAAAAAATATAACAAAAACGGCTGTTATATTTGAGCCATTCCGAGTAACCCAAATACAAACAGCCGCGGTTTATTGCCACCCGAAGGCGGCAATAAACACTCGGCACAAAACCGCCGGGTAATTAGTCCGGCAATTTTACGCCTAAATCGGCTGTTTTTGGACTCGGAATGTGCATTTTTCAATGCGCGCCGTATTCTGCATACGGTTCCAAAAACAGATTAAATTTTTTAACCTTTACAGGCTTTGTGCAACCATTTAATTATAACAAAAAGCCACGGGTAATTTGCGGATCTTCCATACACAAATAAACGTGCGCTTTGGGAAATGCCTTGCGCAACAGCGGCACTAAAAAGCGGTATGCTTCCACGCGCTGACCGTCGCCATAGCGCATTTTTCCATCAAAATCCAGCAGGAATTCCCCATCCAAAATCGTATTGTCTGGAAAACGGTTTTCCACCATTTTTTTAAGTTCCCGGCTAAACCGCAAGGTTCCCACGCTAATCCAAGCCACCTTATCATTAGGCAAAACGTCGGCCATTTCCTGTACGGTGCGTGCATAGTCCGACTGGTATCCGTCGTAAATAACGACCGGGTCAAAATGAAAACCCAACCGATACCCGGCCCGGGCCACTTGGCTGGCCGCCGCCAAACGCGCGGATAATCGGGGCGTAAAATGTTCGGCATAGTCCGTAATTTTAGCGGAATTTACCGACCACGAAACAACCACATTTTCGCATCCGCCCGCTTGCAACAGGCCGCCAATATTCACACTCTTGGTTTTAAATTCAAATTGCAAGTGCGGGCGCGCGCGGAAGAACGGCACGATTTTTTGGGAATACCGGGTTAAATCATCAAACACCAAGGAATCGGTAAATTCCCCACTGCCGATACGAGGGCGGTCAAACGGCCCTTTGTTAAAAGATGCCCCGTCAATTTTTGCCAAAAATTCCTCCACATTGGCCGGGAGTAATACTGCGTGCAAATTTTGGTATTGCTGTAAAAAACAATATTCACACTCAAAACGGCACCCAAACCCCAAATTAATTAAATTATAGCCACATCCCGCCGCCGTACACGAACACGGACAAGGCTTTAAAAAATCGTACTTTTCGCGGTGGATAAATAAAGTTTCCAAACGCTTGGAAAAGTTGGGGCTGCCCACTTGGGTTTTCCCGTCCGTTTCCTTAAAATTTGCCTTGGGAAAAGCGGCCCGCGCCCGGTCAGCCAATTCACTATCCGCTACCGATTTTTCAATATAGACGGTTTTAGGATAAAAGGGACGGACGGTTAAGTCCGCACGCAAAGCCGGGTCTAACTCCAATTTAGGCAGGTAAAACCGGTTTTTGGGTGCGGTCTTAAAATTGACGGGATACCGCCGCGCCAGGAGTTGCTTTTTTACGCCTTCAAAGGTTAAATTTTTTTGTGCCGGTACGACCGCTTGCGGGTCCGCATTTTCCCTTTTACAAATTTCATACACCAGGCGTGTTAATTCTCGCAGTTTATTGACACCCAAGGCGGGCAAAAGGGTCAGTAAATATTTTTCTATTTCATCAGGCAGGTACACGGTTTTCCCTCCAAATATAATAATTGCTGCGCGGATAATAACACCTCGGCGCCCAATACATTTTGGCGCACCTGTTCGGGCTTTCTGGCCCCTAAAAGCACGCTGGTTGCCCCGGTAGCCAAAGCCCACGCACCGGCCACCGCACCGGGCGGGACGCCTAATTCTTGGGCTACATTTTTTACGCGCAAAACAGTTTTATTGGCTTCCTCAAAAGCAGGGCCACGATAACATTTATAAAAATAATTGCGGGCATCTGCACGGCGAAAATTGGGGGCTTTTTTATATTTTCCGCTTAATATCCCCCCGCATAAAGTGCCATAACCGATAAAACCTATGCCCCATTTGCGGCAAACAGAAAAAACGCTTTTTCCTTTTTGCGGGTGCAAAAGAGAATATTCGTTTTGTACGCTGGCGAGTGGAAACTTTCCACAGGCTTGGCGCAAGTCATCTGCCGAAAAATTACACACGCCTATATAACGGATTTTACCTTGCTCTTGCAATTTAGTTAAAGTTTCCAGGGCCGATTCTAGCGGGATTTTTGGGTCTAAATAGTGGATTTGATACAAATCTAAATAATCGGTCTGTAAACAGGCAAGCGAAGTTTCCAATTGGCGGATAATAGTTTGCGGGGATAAGTCGTGGTCCGTCCAAGAACCGTTTTTGATAAGACCGCATTTGCTGGCCAACAGCACTTGCCGTCTGCGCCCTTTTAATGCGCGCCCGAGCAAGGTTTCACTTTCGCCATAAATAGGCGCGGTATCCACCCAATTAATGCCTGTGTCTAGCGCGGCGGACACGGTGTTTACCACATCTTGCTCGTCCGTTATCCCCCAATCTAACCCGCCGCCAAAAGCCCAACCGCCCAGGCCCATAGCGGAAAGTGATAACTCCGTTCGTCCCAAGCGGTTGTATTTCATAAAGCAATCAATACCGGCCGGTTATGCTTGCGGCATACCGAAACTGCCCATCGCCTGGGCGGCCATACCTTGGCTATCGCGTACGGCTTTATTGATAACGGCCTTCAAATCTTCGGCGATTTCGGCTTCTCCAAAGTTTTTAATAAGCGCATCCACGCGCACTTCTTTTACTTCCTGCGAGCCGGAAATGGTTACTTCAAACAAATGGCGCGGGCTATCCACTTTAATTACCATATTGTCCAAGCGTTTTTTGATTTCTTCCATTTGGCTTTTAAGTTTCCACAAATCTTTTAATTGTCCTAATTTATCAAACATAATCTCTCCTTCTAATTTTTTATATTGTAACTTTTATAAGTCCGCCGCCGCAAACGTACGCACAAAAACAGCACTGCACCGGACGGTTCTACCGGGGAAAATTTTTTCCGCCGCCCGGCGGTAAATATCCAACTGCAAACGGTATTTTTTTTCTAATAACTGCGGTTCTTGCCCCGGCTTAACCTTATCCGTTTTGTAATCTACAATCCACACGCGGTTGTCTGCCGTTGTTAATACTGCATCCATTACGCCGGATTCTACTTCGCCGTTTTCTTCCAAGTACGAAAAAGGCATCTCACACCCCAATACCCGGCACGCGGAAAGTTCGGCAAATAAAGAACTCTGCGCAAACGGCAACAATACTTCCCGCGCCTCGTTGGCTCTGTGTGGTGCGGCGCATTTGACGCAAGCCAATGCAACAGCCTGTTCGGGCATTTGCTTTTGCGAAAGCATTAATTCCAATGCCCGGTGGCACACCGTACCCAACTCCGCCCCGGCGCGCTGTTCCTCGGTCAGCAAATTAAGGTCAGCCAATTCGCTGGGAGCGCGCAACTGGTCCTCACGGATCCACTTTTGGTAACGGGCCTTGCGCGCGTCATATGCCGCGCGCCAACGCACAATATCCTGCTCCGTGCCTTGACTGGCGGCACTTTCGTTATGACGGTAACGGAAATTTTCCGGAAGTTCATATGCCTCATAGCAAACAGGAACGGTTAATTCTCCGTCCGTCAATGTTTTGGGCAAGGTTTCCCCGTCCGGGAAGAGGCCCGCCGACACGAACGGAGCCGCCGCTTTGGCGGCATCTTTGCGGGCATCAGCAATTAAAAGCATTTTTTCCCGCGCACGTGTTAAAGCCACATACAGAACACGGACTTCTTCACACTTGCCGTGCTTTTTTTGTTCTTCTTCCAAAAAGGCTAAATTCACATCACAAATTTTTCCCACACGCAGGCCGTGCATATTATACTGCCAGGAAAAAATATGCTTCACCGGGTCAGCAGACGAGGAGGAATCTTTTTTCGTCATATCCGCCAAAATGACCACAGGAAACTGCAACCCCTTGGACTTATGTACCGTTAAAACAGATACGGCATCCAACGCATCATCAGCGGTGGAAGCGGCCAAACGGTCGGGATGTTCCTCCAACAGAGTTTGCACATCAGCCAAAAATTGCGAAAGGGAAGCAGGCCCGTCCGCCGCATATCCGTCCGCCAGGCCCGCCAAACGTTTTAGATTTCCCAGTGTCCGCTCGCCCTCGTAGGCGGCCGCACACGCTTCGGGCAGAAAAGTATCTTCCAAAATATCGGTTAAAAAATCTTTTAGCCCCCGGCGCCCGGCCAAACGGCTAAATTTGTTCAAAACGGCAAATGCGCGGGCCAGTTTTTCTTCGGTAGGTTTCGCATAGAGGGAAAGTTCCCCGCGCTTGGCCACTTGGTATAATTCCTCATCTGTAAACCCGAACAGCGGACTGCGCAGGGTGCCCGCTAACGAAATTTTATCCTCCGGGTCCGATACGGCGCGTAAAAAGTTCAAAAAGTCGCTCACTTCCTGCTTGCGGTAAAACTTTTTGTCCGTTTCCACATTAAAAGCAATACCGCGGCGGCGCAGAGCCTCGGTATAGGGGGTGGCGGTGGTGGCGGCCCGCGTGAGCAGCGCAATATCCTTCAACTGCAATTTGTGCCCGTCAGCAAAGGTCAAAACCCCTACATTTTGACTAATCCAATCCGCAATGCGTTCGGCCTGGTTATCGCGGAAGTCGTCCGCTGACGGCACCTTTTCCCCTTCGGGCGCAGGCACAAAAATCCATTGAACAGCCCCGTTGCGCAGCGTCTTGCCGGTGTAAATGGGCACGTAAGCAGGCTGAAAGGCCGTTTGCTGAATCATAGCGCGGGAACAAACGGAATTGGCTGTTTCCACAATTTCGGGTGTGCTGCGGAAATTCTCCTGCAAAAAGCACTTCTCGCCGCCTTGGCGCAAAATCAAATCGGTAAACAATTCGTATGCCGTAATATCCGCCCCGCGAAAACGGTAAATGGATTGTTTCGGGTCGCCTACGACATACAATTTCCCCGGCTCCAACCGCACATCCTGCCAGCGGGAAGCGTGCCTGTTTTTAGCCTCGGCCAAAAACAGCAACAATTCCCCCTGAACCGGGTCGGTGTCTTGAAATTCATCAATAAACAGCACATCAAATTTGGCTTTTAACTGCTCCCGCACAGACGGGTTTTGCAAGAGTAAATTGCGGGTTTTCACAATCAAATCGTCAAAACTAAGCAACCCTTCCCGCGCATAATCCTGGCGGATAAGGGCCGTAATGTCCTTGACCAAGTTATACGCGGACAGGAAAACATACTGTTTTTCGGGTGTGGTTTTACCCGCAAAATCAATAAGCGAGCAAGCCTCCTCAAAAGATTCGTCATCCCAACCTTTGGCTTGGTCCCCCGAATTTAGTTTCACATATTCGCCTGCGGGAGCCGAAAAGGTTTCCCCTTTCAAAAAAGCGGCTGTTCTTTTTAAGGATTCCGCCGCCCACACAAGCATTTTTTCCACTTTGCGGGGTTTCTTTATTTCCGCCGAAAAGGACTCCGCCATTTCCTTAGCGCGGGAGGATTTTTCCAGGCACGAGGCCGCCAGTAAATTTTGGTGGGCATAATAATCGTAAGATTCTATTTTGCCGCTGCACAGTTCCGCCGCGAAGTCTTTTAAGTCTGGTAAGGAAATTTCCCCCAACACCTGTTTCCATTGTGCGGCACGCGGAGCATTAAGCCCCAGTTCGCTATCCAAAAAAGCGTTCCAGCGGGCATTAAACAGTTGTGCGGCCTTTTGCCCCGCATCTATTTGGGCATTGGGCGAAAGCCCGGCTTCCAACGGGAACGATTTTAAAATATCCGCGCAAAAACCGTGAATTGTACCGATAGAAGCCCTGTCCAAACGCGAGAGTGCGGCTTCGGCACGCTGTACCAAATCTTCGCGTTGTACCTCCGGGAAATACTTCCGCAAAAGTGCCAGAGTGCTGTCTTGTTTTTCTTGTTGCGCTCCGTCCGTTTTTTGCGGAGTTTCTTCTGCTCCTTGCTGTTCCCGGTCTATTTCTTTTTTGACGGCAGCCACCAAATTTTGCAGTTTGGCGACAAAGCGCGTTTTAATTTCGGCGGCGGCTTTTTCGGTAAATGTCAGCGCGACCAATTTTTCAACCGGCGTATTTTGTGCCAGCACCGCCAAACACAGGCGGTCAATCAGCAGCGTGGTTTTACCTGTACCGGCTCCGGCCTCCACCACAATATTTACGCCCATACGCGTTTGCGCTTTCAAACGGTCCTCGGTAAAACTCATTTAATCGCCTCCTGTAATGATTTATAGGCCGCACTCTTACGCGCCCGCAAAAGTGATTTGAAACTGTCGCGGCGGCACAACGCGGCATACGGACAATATTGGCATTTTTTCTCTTTATCATCCGGATTGATAAAGAAAATTCCGTTTTTCACATAATCTGTCAGCAATACCAAAAACCGGCACGCACGCGGCAAAACATCTTCAAACGCGGCGGGAGGTAAATCGCTCCGGTGGTATTTGGGGCCAATAGCCAACAGGCAAGACCCTGCCGACCCGTATCCTTTCAGTTCCTGCATTTGGCGCGCAAGCAATACATACACAAAGGGCTGAAAAATCAGGTGCTTAAAAATATCAGAAGCCAAATCTTTCGTACCCTTGCGGGAAGATTTATAATCGTCAATGCGGAAAAGTTTATGCTTTTCATCCACGTCCACACGGTCAATAATTCCGCGCAAGCGCAAAGGTAATGCGGCAGAAGGCTCCAACGAAACGGGAATTTCAAACTTAGCGGGTACGAAATCGCCTTGGTCGTGCAAATCATCCAGTACGAAATTCCCCAATAACTCCTTAATATTTTGTAATAAAAGTTCCCACACTACGGGATAAATACCGAATTGACGATATCCGTCCGCTCGGTAATGTTTTTCAACCGCTTGGTTTAAATACTCCAAGGCGGCTTCATCAAACAATTCGTGAGTGAGACCGCGCTTATACAGGTCCTCGTAAAAATCCTTTAAAATTTCGTGATAAACAGTTCCGCGCAAATTGGGCGGGAGTTCCTGGCGGCTTAACGGGTCCTCCTCTTGGCGCAGTTTAAGCCCCTTTTCAAAAAAGATACGCATCGGGCATTGGCCTAACTTTTGCAAAGTAGACGGAGAAAAGCCCAATTTATTTTCTTGCGCAAAAATCTCCGCACCGCTATCAATCACCCCGTCATAACCATTCAACGGACCGTTTTCAGCCAATCCTTCCGCGGCGGCCAACGAATCTGCAATTCCAGGCGTAAGCAGTTGCGCAAGGGCATATTTTTTAACCGCATTTTCCGGGGTAAAAATAAAAGTATAGGAAAGTTCCTTTGGGGTTAAAAAAGTCTCTGCCACAGCGGATATTTTTTCAGACAGGCGGCCGCTGACACGCAAAGTTCCTTCCCCTTGCCAGTTTATAAGCGCGGCACGGGCCAGTTCAGCCAAATAAACGGACGGAGAAATTTCCTTGCCGTCGGAACCGCGCCGCGCATAAAGGGCATAGAGTTTTTCTCTTGCCGAAGATGCCGCCGCAAAGAAGAAGAGTTTTTCCTCATCTCCTCTATCTAAACTTTGGTTAATCCAATAGCCCAGCACATCACGCAAAATATAGCGGTGATAATCACGCAGGACGGGGTCCTCCGGCATTAAAAGCGGAAAAACTTTATCGTTTAGGCCCAATACAAACACGGCTTTAAACGAAAGGCCGCGCGCACGCACGGCATCCGTAAACACCACGCCTCCGCGGACCGTTTCGGCTTCGTTAAATGTAAGCCCGCGCACCGACTCGGCAAGTTCTTCCAAAAACTCGCCTGCCTGCGCCAGCGGACGCAACACGCGGTATGAGGCCAAACTTTGAATACGCTCGCATACTGCGTGATAAATTTCCGCATCCTTTCCTTCAAAAACGGCTGTATCAGTCAGTTCTTCCAGCAAGGCCAACGCTTCCTGCGACAAAACGCCCCACTCCTCCGCGCGGCCTAATTGTTCCAAGCGGTCTTTGATATGCGTAAGCCACGCTAAAAACTCCGGGTCATAATTTTTAGTTTGCGGGAGCAAATCCTGCCATTGGTTAAAATCGCGGTTTACCAGCGAACGTGAAATGAGCGCGCGCCATTTATTTTTGGAAGAGTGTTTAAAGTATGGCGAGGACACCAAAGATAACACCAAATTACGTTCAAAACCGTTCTGCGCCAAAGCAAACAAATTCAAGCAAAAAACTCCCAACGAATAATGCGTAACCGGGTACGAAAAGGACGCATTTAACGGAATACAATTTTGCTTGAACACGCGGCGGAGTTCATCTTGGTATGGAGTTACCGTGCGGGCGATAACCGCAATATCCGCAAAAGAATAGCCGTCCTTTTCCACCAGACGCAAAATTTCTTTGGCGGTAAAAAACAACTCGCCGGAAGCATCGCCTGCGCTGACAATTTGCAACCCGGGTGTTTTTGCTCCCTCTCCGGCCGAAAAAATATTTAGCCCGGTTTGTCCCAGTGCGCCAAAATCTCCCGTTTCCACATTTTCCCCACCGGAAGATAACCAGTTCGTTTCAAAAAATTTCCGCGCAAAGCGGTATGCCGGGTGGTTCATATACGGCGCAAAAATAGCCCCTGCATAATGCCCGCGCAAACGGTTTACCAATTCCAACTGCCGGCCGGGCATATCGTAAAAACCATAAAATACAATTTGCTTAAATCCTTTTAAAAAGACGGATTTTTCCACTTGTGAAAGCGCCCGCTCAAAAGCCGCCTGATAGGGACGGTAACCCGGCACCTCTTGTTGGGCTTGCAAATAGCGGCGGTAGAGACGGTTTAGCCAAGCCAGGCGCTCCTTATCCGTTTCCAAGGCTCCGTCGTCCGAGGTGCGCAAATATTCATCTATCACATCAGGGCAAGCCAAGGAATCTTCCAAATCGCGAAGAGAACTTTTCACCGCCTGCACAAATCCGCGCGAAGCAGGATATCGGTTTAGCCCCGGCTCCTGCAATAAGTTCTTAATCAAAAAATCGCGCAAATTATCTTGCGGCAGGAGCGGCAAGGTTTCGCCGGGGACCTCGCTATCCAGAACGGACACCAATGCACCACCCGTCATAAAATGAATATTAGCCGCCGCGCCAAATTCCCGCGCTAAGCGTTTTTTTAACTGGTTGGCCACCAAGCCGGAAGAACAAATCACCAGCCACGGAGCCAACATATCCGCACGTTCGGCACGGACGTAACGGACAAAAGCATTTTCCAACGAAATGTAATGGGCGTAAAAGAGTTTCATAAAATTGTAAAATAGAGATATTATTTTATCTTACATTTTTGGAAGCAAATATGAAAACGCTTATTATCGTACGCCACGCCAATGCTTTATCCGGCTGGGAAGCCCGAGTAAATACCGATGCAGAACGCCCGCTCTCGCCAGCAGGCATACAAAAGGCCGGCAAAACAGCCCAAGCCTTAAAAACCCGAGCAATTGCGCCGGACATCATTTTAACAAGTCCTCTTTTGCGCGCGGTACAAACGGCTGAAACCATATCGCAAACCATAGGCGGACAAATTTCCAAAGAAACTGTTTTAAACGGTCTGCACGCAGACCGCGAAGTATGCGAATTTTTAGCAAACCAAATGCAGGAGCATAATACGGTAATCGCCGTGGGGCACAACCCCAGTGTAGCCTATGTGCTGCATTTATTTTGCAAAGAGATACACCATTTTGCGCCAGGTTCCTTTGCCGTGCTGAATTTTGAAAATCCGCACCGCCCCCAATTAACCTATTTCGGAGAATAATCTATGACTATTTTTGATGCTGTTTTACTGGGCCTTTTACAAGCCTTAGGAGAATTTTTACCCATTTCCAGTTCGGCCCATTTAGCCCTGCTACCGTATTTTCGCGGGATGGAATATCAAGGGTTGGCATTTGACGTAATGCTCCACGCGGCCACACTGCTCGCCGTACTTTTGTACTTTGCCAAAGATTGGTTTGTGCTCATCAAAGACGGGCTTACCCGCCCCACCACCCAGGAAGGGCGCAAATTATGGTACTTAGCCGCCGCCACAGTGCCTGCCGCAGTTGCCGGACTTTTGCTAAATGATTTAGCCGAAAACACTTTTAGAAACCCGCTGATGATAGCCGTTTGCTTAATGGTGTTTGCCTGCTTGCTCGGTTGGGCTGATAAAAAGGGGCGCAAAAATCCCGATACACCCATTTTATTTAGTACGCTAATGATTATCGGCTGTGCACAAGCCCTGGCACTTATGCCCGGCGTATCACGCAGCGGTATTACCATTACGGCGGCACTCCTGCTGGGCTTATCCCGCAGCACCAGTGCCCGGATTTCCTTTTTGTTATCCACCCCGATTATTGGGGGAGCCACTTTACTTGAATTGCGCCATTTGACCCCGGCAGATTTTAATATGCCGCTTTTATGGGGCTTTGTCAGCGCATTTTTAGGGGCCTTACTCGTTATCGGCTGGTTGATGAAATATATCAAAACGCACAGTTTTAATGTGTTTGTTTATTACAGGCTGATTTTAGGTTTGGTAATTATAGCGTTTTACTTTTGGAAATAGTACAAAAAAGGCGGGTATAAAAACCCGCCCTTTTTGAATGGTGTAATTTGATTATTTGGCAAAGGCTTTGGCTTTTTCCACCGTGGCACCAATCGTGTCCGCCAAAATCTTTTTTAAGTCCGAGGCGGCCATAACGTCCATACCCGCCGCAGTACAACCGCCGGGAGTAGCCACCTTTTGGGCGAGTTCCGCCGCAGAAAGCCCCGTGCTTTCCAACATTTTAGCCGCGCCGATAACCGTTTGTAGCGCAAGTTCAGCCGCCTGTTCCTTGGGCAGCCCATAAGCAGCCCCCGCCTGCGATAATGCCTCAATAAAATAATATACAAACGCCGGGCCGGAACCGGATACCGCCGTCGCCGCATTAAATACAGGCAAAGAAACCTCAAAGGTTTTACCCAATCCGTCAAATACGCCCATTACTTCCCGGCGGGCGCGCTTGGGGGTTTCCGGCGCAAAGTGGAAAAGAGTTACCCCTTCCCCCAATGACAAAGGTGTATTGGGCATAATACGGATAACGGGCCATTTCGGAAGCACTTGCTGGATTTTTTCCACACTCCACCCCAAGGCCATACAAATAAGCGGCTTGGCATTTACGCCACTAGCCACAATTTGCTCCAACACAGACGGCACTTGCGCGGGCTTAACCGCAATAAACAGCCAGTTTGCATCGTGAATAACGCGCATATTGTCCGTGCCTGCTTCAATCCCCAGTTCACCGCGCAGTTTAGCGGCGGATGCTTCCGTATGAACAGAAGCCAAAATATCTTCTTTGGCCCAACCGTGCTTTAAAAGTCCTTTAATAATGGCACCGCCCATTTCTCCGGCACCAATAAAACCTAATTTCATTATTTGCTCCCTAATTTTCTATGCGTAAACGGTTTTGCATCCGGCCCCACATAATCGGCCACAATCTGCCCGTTTCCGTACAACTTATATTTATAAATCGTCAAACCGGCCAAGCCTACCGGGCCGCGCGCGTGTGTTTTGCCGGTGCTGATACCCACTTCGGCACCAAAGCCATAACGGTAGCCGTCGGCAAAGCGCGTGGAAGCGTTGTGATAGACCCCCGCCGAATCCACCAAATCCATAAAAATTTGGACCTCGTCGTGATTGGCAGTTAAAATACAATCCGTATGGTGCGAGCCATAGCGGTTGATATGTTCCACGGCTTCCAAAATATTTTTGACCTGCTTAACGGAAAGTTTTTTCTCTCCGTATTCGGTATGCCACTCCTCTACCGGGCCGGCAACCGGGGCCAGTTTTGCGATATCTTCCCCGCCAAACAGTTCCACCCCGTGCTTTACTAAATGTTCCAGCAAGTCCTTTTTAAAGGGTTCGGGCCACGCTTCATCAATCAGCAGGGTTTCTACCGTATTGCAAGCCGAAGGATACTGCGTTTTGGCATCGGTGCAAATTTGCTTTGCCATTTGTACGTCAGCCGAGCGCGCCACATAAATATGGCACACCCCGTCTGCGTGCCCCAACACCGGTATTTTGGTATTGGCTTTTACATACGCTAACAGCGAATTGCCACCGCGCGGAATAATCAAATCAAAATATTGATCAAGTGCCAACATTTGCGCCGATTCCTCACGCGAGTGAATTAAATTAAGCGCATACGGCGGATAACCGGGCACAGTAGCCAAGGCATTTTGAAGCACTTTGGCAAGCGCATCATTCGTATATTGCGCTTCTTTGCCGCCTTTTAACACCGCAGCATTGCCAGACTTAGCAGTAAGTGCGGCAATTTGCGGCACCACATCCGGGCGGGCCTCAAAAATAACACCTATTAAACCAATGGGACAGGAAATTTTATACAGATTAAGCCCCTCGTCCAATTCCGTGGCGGACAACACTTGCCCGACAGGGTCCGGCAGTTCTACCATTTCTTCCACTCCGCGGATAACTGTTTCCAGTTTATCGCGCGTCAATTTCAGGCGTTCATAAAGAGCCGTCTTCATTTTTCCGGCTTCCACGGCTTCTTGTGCGGCCTGTAAATCTAATTGGTTGGCCTGCAAGATTTCATCCGCGTGCACACGCAAGGCACACGCCATTGCGTTTAAGGCGCGGTCCTTGGCTTCCGGCGGCAAGGCACCCAACACATAAGAGGCTTCTTTGGCCTTGGCGGCAATTTCACTTACGTTCATACAACTCCTCACAATAAAACAATGTTGTCGCGGTGGACGGCTTCGTCATAATTTTTATAACCGATTTTCTTGGCGATTTCTTCCGAGCGGCGGCCGGCTATTTTACGGCACTCCTTGGATGAATAGTTTACAAGGCCGCGTGCAAATTCTTGGCCGGCTTCGTCCAAAATGGAAATGGAATCCCCGGCTTCAAACTCGCCCGCCACGGCTGTAATTCCGGCAGGGAGCAACGAAGAACCCTTTTCACACATTGCCTTTTTGGCGCCATCATTTACGGTAAGGCCGCCCGCCACATTGGTAGCGTAGGCAAGCCACAACTTTTTACCGGGCAAATCTTCCACAGGCAAAAAAAGTGTCCCTTTAAAATCAGGCCCGAATACCGCAGAAACCGCACCCGGTTTTTTCCCATATGCAATAATCATAGCCGCACCCGAACGCGTAACCACTTTGGCGGCTTCCAGTTTTGTTTTCATACCGCCGCGGCCGCGAGAAGATGCGCAAAAGCCCAAGGCTTCTATTTCCGGAGTAACCCCCTTTACCACATCAATCAGTTTGGCATTTTTATCCTTGCGCGGATCGCCATTATACAATCCGTCCACATCACTCATTACGCACAGCAAGTCGGCATCCATCCCGCTGGCAACCAATGCGGAAAGTTTATCGTTATCGCTAAAACACACATTAACGCCCTTTTCTTTATAGCCGCGCAACTCATTAGTGGAAACGGTATCATTTTGGTTAATCACCGGAATACAACCCAGTTCAAGCAAGCGGTTTAAGGTATCACGCAAACTCAAATAGCGGCTTCTGTGGGAAAAATCATCTTCAGTGAGCAACACCTGTGCCGCCACCACGCCCAACTGTTTAAAACCGTCCTCGTACAATTTCATTAGGCTAATCTGCCCCACCGCTGCGCAGGCTTGCTTTAAAGACACCACATCCGGCGCACTCGTCAACCCTAGGCGGCGCTTGCCCACACCCACGGCCCCGGAGGTAACAATCATTACTTCCTTGCCTTGGGCACGCAAGGCGGCAATATCTTCCATAAAAGAATATAGGCGCGACAATGCCAAGTCACCGTTATCGGTGCTTAATGCGTTGGTGCCGAATTTAAATACAATACGTTTTGCTTTTTTAATCAGGGTTTTCATAAATTACTGTTGCACGGCGGGTTTAACCGTGGAAAATTCACAACGGTTGTTAAACGGACACACGGCACAATGCTCCAAATTAGGCTCAAAATCCGCTACTTCAATTTTTTTGCCAATATTGATAAAAGTTTCCAAAATTTTCTTTTCGTCAAAGGCTTCAAACGGCGCACTCATCTGTTTGTTAAATGCCACAAAATAAAAGGTGGCTTTGCCTTTTTTCATATTCCAAGCCCGTTGGGCACCTACGGCATAAATGCCCATTTGCAGGGAATCGGTTACCGGCAAGGATAGGTCCACATCCGTTCCGGTTTTGTAATCAATTACTTCCCAAGAGCCGTCCGGCAGTTTATCTATACGGTCAATCTTGCCGCGCAAGGTCCATTGTCCTTCCTGAAAAATAAACTCCCGCTCGGTGCTGTCCACCGTGGTTTTGCGTTCATATTCGGCTTGGGCATAGGTTTCCAACATTTTTTTGCCCTTTAAATACCATTCCATCTGCTCCCCTGCGCTGGAATATCCGGCGCCCAACCAACAATCGTCGTAATAAGACAACAGTTCCGAGGGGTCGTTGCTTTCTTTGTGATACGCTTCCAACGCACGGTGGATAGACACACCCAAAGAAGAAGCGGGCACTAATCCTTCGCGCTTGCCCTCTATATATTTGTATTTATACAAAACCGGACATTCCAAATAAGTTTTTATTTTGGAATAGTTTAATTCATATACGTCGCTATACATGGGCAGGTTCGTCCTTTTGAATCTTGGCGCGCAGGAAATGCACGAGCGTATCGCCATATTTTTCTACGCGGTAAATTTCCAGCGTGTCCGGCACGGCAAACTCTTCGGTCTTGTGTGTTTGCAAGACAATAATGCCGTTGGGGGCCAGCAGACGGGCCTCGGCTACATTTTTTAACGCAGGCTCGGACAAGGCCAACATTTTGTTATTAATATCGCGGTAGGGCGGACCCATAAAAATAATGTCGTAGCCTTCGTTGTCGCTATATGCCAGCAGAAAATCAAGCGGCTTTAACACATCCCCGCGGATAACCTTCGCGCGCTCCGCAAAACCCAGGTGTTCCAAGTTGCGGTGGATATTTTTAATGCAGGCAGGCTCTCTATCCAGCATTACCGTACGCAACGCCCCTCTGGAAAGTGCTTCCAAAGATACGTTGCCGGTTCCGGCGAACAAATCCAACATCATTGCACCCGTAATGCGGGGACGCAAAATATCAAAAAGGGACTGTTTAATACGGTCCGAAATCGGTTTTACGGGCAAATTTTTAGATACGGAGAAAATTCTGCGCCCGCGGGCAGTTCCGGCAATAATACGCATAATAATCCTTTATAACTGTGCAATACCTTCTTTCAAGGCAAAGCGCACCAGTTCGGCCTGTTTGTGTATGCCGAGTTTCTTCATAATATTGTTACGGTGCACGTGAATTGTATTTAAAGAAAGATTAAAGGTTTTGGCTATTTGTTTACTGCTGTACCCTTCGGCAATCAGTTGCAAAACTTCTTTTTCTTTCGGGGTCAGGCCCGTGGAATCACGCTTGCGGGCCGAGGTTTTACCCAGGAAGCCCTGAACAATGTATTTGGACACTTTACTGCACAAATAAAAGCGTCCGGCGGCTATCTCCTCAATAGCATCTACAATTTCATCAGCAGTGGATACCTTAACGATAAAACCCTTGGCCCCGGCTTTAAGCGATTTTTCCACCGAAACCCGGTCGTCATACATACTCAACATAACCACTTTGGCTTCGGGGTCGTTCTTTACAATGCGCTCGGTGGCTTCTATCCCGTTTAAAAGCGGCATAGAAATATCCACCACATACACATCAGCCGGAGTTTTTGCGGCATAGTCCACCAAATCTTTACCATTGGCAATTTCGGCCACTACTTCCATATTTTTGCCTAATTTTTCCAATACTGCACGAACGCCTTGGCGCACAATGGCGTGGTCGTCCGCCAATACAATTTTTATACTCATTTATTCCCCCCGTAAACCACGCACGGACACGACACTTCAATACGCGTCCCTTTGCCCGGTGCGCTTTTAATAGAAATAGACCCACCCAACAGATGCACGCTGTCCTTCATAGCGCGCAAACCTACTTGGCGGATGGAGCCGCCTTTCAGCGGCTTAAAACCAACACCGTCATCCTGCACTACCAAATGGACCGTAAACTCATCCCGTTCCAACAATACATAGATATTCTTGGCCTGTGCATATTTGGCAATATTGGTAAGTGCCTCCTGCACAATACGGTAGAGCAAAATCTTTACATTATCGGCCACTCTGGCGGAGTTGCTCGCTGATTTATAATCAAATTTGTATGGAATATGTAGCATTTGGCTAATATTTTCCAACAGTTCCTTCACCGATCCGCCAAGAGCGCCGTCGTTTTCCAAACTGGGCGGACGTAGTGATACTATTATGTTTTTTACCCGCTCAATACTGTCTTTAATTTGTTTATCCAACTTGGCGATTTCCACCAAAGCCTGTTTGGTATCGCCCTCTTTTACGCTGACCTTAACCAAACTTAAAAGGGCCGTTAAAATAACTGCCGATGAACCGATTTCATCGTGCAGAGATTTGGAAATTTCCCGCTTTTCCGCTTCCCGTTCCGCTAACAAAATCTGCGCAAAAGTCTGCGGGGCAACCCCTTCTTTAAGCATATTTGCTTCGTGATAATTTTGGGCCCAATGGGTAATATCCCGCGTGAGCGCCAGAACCGTCGCCACCGTACGCTCTTCCCCGCGCAAGGGGATTAAGGTGGTCTGGTAAAAGAAATGCTTTCCGTCCTTTTCAAAACCCCACTCGTAGTGATGCACTTTTCCTTTCAATGCCTGCTCCAAAGCCTGCAAATGAAGCGGCACCCCGCGTACATCTTCGGTAGAGCAATCTAACACATTACTAATGGCCGTAATTTGGCGTGTTTTTACGTCAATTAACACTACGGCATCATACCCTTCCACCCCGTGTTTTTTAATGCTTTCCAAATCTTTGACGCAATAAGCGGTTGCGCGTGTAGTAACCGCGCCAGCCAGCTGCTTGCATTGGAAGCAAAAGCGAGACGGCTTCTGCTTATTTTTGGAAATCGTTTTTTTTGTCATAGACGGCCCCTAATACATCCTATATGATATTCTACTATATTTTGCGTATTTTTCTATAAATGGGGTTCCTGCGCGCGTAAAAGGAGAAATCCACCTATATTTGATATAATTTTGTATATGTCTAAACGTTTAAAAAAATTAATTTTTTCTAAATTATTTCTTTTCTCCGCCTTAGCGGGGCTGTTTTTGTTTATTATTGTTTGCGCGGTCTTTATGCGTTTTATTTTTTCCGGGCTGCCGCCGGTGTACGAAATGGAAGAATATACCCCGGCTGTTACCACCAAAGTTTTTGACCGTAACAACAATTTAATTCACGAGTTTTCCATTGAAAAGCGCAGTATGGTGCCCTTGGAAGATATCCCGGTGGATTTGCAAAATGCCGTTGTAGCCATGGAAGACCGGGAATTTTTTTCCCACCCCGGCATTTCCCTGCGCGGCATTTTTCGCGCCGGTTTATATGACCTTATTTCCGGACACGCCAAACAGGGGGCTTCCACACTTACCCAACAACTTTCGCGCGGCGTCTTTTTAACGCAGGAAAAGAAAATTATCCGCAAAATCCGCGAGATCATTTTGGCTATTCAAATTGAACACCAGTTCAGTAAGCGGGAAATTTTACAGTTATACTTAAACGAAATTTATTTAGGCAGTGGAGCCTATGGGGTAAAGGCCGCCGCAAAAAAATATTTCAATAAAGAACTGTCCGACCTAACCACAGGCGAGGCCGCCCTTATCGTAGGCTTAATTCCCGCCCCGGGGCGCTATAATCCCTTTGCCAACCCGAATCTGGCACGCCAGCGCCGCAACTTAGTGTTAGACGTGATGCAACAGCAAAATTACATTTCTAAGGACGAGTTGGAAAAAGCAAAAGCAGAACCGCTGCCTGAAAAACAGGAACAGCAGGAAGCCCAACCCGGACAATATTTTATTGAGCATATCCGCCGCATTTTGGAACCCAAATATGGGATGGACGTATTGTGGAAGGCCGGCTTGAACATTTACACCACGATTGACATCAAAGAGCAAGCCCTGGCTGAAAAAATAATGAACAAAAAACTCCAAGAATACGATGAACAGGTAGCCAAAGGATTAGGTATTGAAATTGACCCTAATGACGCAGAAGCCGATGTCCCAAATGACGAGGAAGAATCTGCCCCCAGAGAAAACTATCCCCGTTTGCAAGGAGCCTTTATGGTGCGCGACGTCAAAACAGGTGCCGTACGCGTGATGATTGGCGGACGCGGCTTTGACGAAAGCAAATTTAACCGCGCCACCCAAGCCAAACGCCAGCCCGGCTCCTCTTTTAAACCTTATGTCTGGATGGCCGCCCTGCAAAAAGGCTATACCCCCGCCACCTTGGTAAAAGATTTGCCCACGATGTTCTATTATGACGGACGCAACTGGCGCACATTTAACGAAAACTCCGATTTATATTCGTTAGATTTAGCCAAACAATCTTTTATCGCCAGCAAAGATTTTAACGTATGGGTTCCCAAAAATTACGGGGAGCGAAACGAGGGTTGGATTACCTTGCGCAAAGCCTTGGAAAAATCCAAAAATCTGGTAGCCGTCAACTTAATTGATGCTATCGGCGTAAGCGAAGTAGTCCGCGTGGCGCGTAAAGCAGGTATTACCGCCGCATTGCCCCGCGTGCCGGCCTTGGCCTTGGGTGTAAGCGTGCTTACAATGGACGAACATTTGGCCGCGCTCACCACCTTTGCTAACGGCGGCATTCACACCGACAACTATTATATTGAACGCGTGGAGGATGCAAACGGACGCATTTTGGAACAACACGTTCCCATAGAAGAAGCCTCGTTCTCTCCGCAAAACTCGTACCTGCTTATCAATATGATGAAAGGTGTCGTCCAGCGCGGGAGCGGTGCCTATGTTTCGCGTTTGGGCCGCAATATCGCCGGCAAAACGGGGACCACCCAAAGCCACCGCGATATGTGGTTTGTGGGGATAACCCCTCACACTGCCGCCGCCGCTTGGATGGGGTACGACGATGACGCCTCACACGAAAACGGCGCACGCTTTACCGGCAGTACCACTGCCCGTTGGTGGACCGAAATTATGCAGGAAATCTTAAAGGACGAACCTAATGACGATTTTGCCGTGCCGGAAGGTATTTCCTTTGCGTATGTGAATCCCATTACCGGCAAACTGGCTATGCCCAGCGAACGGAATAAATTTTTGGAAGCCTTTATATCCGGCACCGAGCCGCAAAGTTTCTAGCGGCCTTGGGCAGTTTTTATGAGCCACGCAACCAAAACGAACTTTACCCGGTACTACGGCCTACCCAACGGAGCCGCTAAGGCCTATTTTGCGTGCCAAACCTATCTAAACCATAATAAAAATGTGGTATTTATTACCGCGCACGATACGGACGATTTTGACAGCGGAGCCAAGGAATTTGCTCCTCGCGGAGCGGAAACGCTTACCTTGCCGGAAACCGATACCGGACGGATGAGCGCACTCTTTACCCTAATTACCCCCGCCGCCGGGCCGCGTTTGTTAAGCACGCATTACGAAGCCCTTACCACCCCCTTGCCAAGCCCGCACGATTTTACAAACCGTTTATTCACCGTCCGCCGCGGCGACACCTTGCGCCGCCAGGAATTGCTGGACCGATTGGAAAATTCCGGCTACGGGCGGGAAGAATATGCCGAAACCCCCGGCCAATATGCCGCACGCGGGAGCGTGGTGGATATCTTTTGTTTAAACCGCCCGGAACCCTTGCGCCTGTATTTTGCGGGTAACCGTGTGGAAATGATTAGCGCCTACGACCTGGACACGCAAAACACCAAAGAACACGTGGAAAAGGCTGATATTATTCCACTAAAATTTGAAAACACACCGGCTACTTTGGCAGACTATCTGCCCGGATTTTCCTTTATTTTTGACGAACCGGATAAAGATTTTAATCTTGCCGATTATCCTAATTGCGCGGTTACTTCGTTGCTTCCGTCGGCAGACGGAGTAAATTTTGGCTTAAAAGCCAATATCTCCTTTAATGCCAATATGGACCTGCTAGATAAAGAGACCGCCGATTTGCAGGCCCATAACGTCGTGGTAACTATCTGCTGTTTAAACCGCGGGGAATTGGACCGTATGGGCGAACTGGCCGCTGATTACGAACATTTAAAAAAGGCCGCCTTTAAAATTTCCCCGCTCACCCAGGGTTTTTGCAGTCCGCAGGAGCGTTTTGCGCTGATTACCTCTAATGAGATTTTAAGCCGCCGCTACAATGCCGCACGGGTCATCAAACATTTTGACATAGAGGGTGCCAAGCGCGTGCGCTTTAAAGAATTACAGGCGGGCGATTATGTCGTTCACCAGGAGCACGGCATCGGCCGTTACTTGGGATTGGAAGTAATGGATAAAGAGGAAAATCCCACCGACTGCCTGATTATTGAATACCGCCGAGGCAGCCGCCTGTATGTGCCTATGTATGATTTTAAAAAGGTTCAAAAATACATTGGGGCCGGGGGTAAACGGCCCACCTTGTCCGTCTTGGGTGGAGCGACTTGGAAAGATGTCAAAAACCGCGTAAAAGAAGAAGCCCAAAAAGCCGCCAAGGAGATTTTAAAATTAGAAGCCTTACGCCAAGCCACCCCCGCACCCGAAATTACAGGAGATGAGCGTATTGAGCAAGAATTTGCTGACTCGTTCCCTTATGTTTTAACCCCGGGACAAGAACAAGCCATACGCGAAACTTTGCACGATTTGGACCTTTCCAAACCGATGGACCGCGTACTGGTGGGTGATGTCGGCTTTGGCAAGACCGAAGTAGCCATGCGCGCCGCCTTAAAAGTGGCTCTTTCGGGTAAACAAGTAATGCTTTTAGTTCCCACCACCATTTTGGCAGACCAACACTATAAAACATTCTCCAAACGGTTGGCGGGCTTTCCCGTCGTAGTGCGTATGCTTTGCCGTTTCCAAACAGTCAAAGAGCAAAAGGCCGTTATTGAGGAATTAAAAAATGGCATATGCGACATTATCATCGGCACCCACCGGCTGATGAGCAAGGACATACGTTTCAAACAGTTAGGCCTTGTAATTATTGACGAAGAACACCGCTTCGGTGTAAAACAAAAGGAAAAAATCCGCGCTATGAGCGCCGGCGTACACTCCTTAATGTTAAGCGCTACACCAATTCCGCGCACATTAAACCAATCGCTTGCTTCCTTGCGCGACATTTCTCTCATTGATACGCCGCCCCGGGGCCGCACCCCTATCAAAACCGTAGTAACCGCTTGGAATAACGACTTGGCCGCCGCCGCTATTACGCAGGAACTGGCACGCGGCGGACAGATTTACTATGTTTACAATAGTGTGCAAAGTATGGAGTCGCGCTATTTGTTCCTAAAACAACTCGTGCCGCAAGCGCGTATTTGTATGGCTCACGGGCAAATGAACGAAAAGGAACTGGAACAAACCTTATGGGATTTTAACAAAGGCAAATACGATATTTTGTTGGCCTCTACCATTATTGAATCAGGCATAGACATTACCAATGCCAACACGCTTATTGTGGAAAATGCACAAAACTTTGGGCTTGCGCAGTTGTACCAGTTGCGCGGACGTATCGGGCGCGGCAGCACCAAAGCCTATTGCTATTTGTTCCACCCGGATTGGCTGCTTAAAAAACCGGCCGAACAAGAGGACAATTTTTCCGACTTGGCAGCCGTATATTGGAAACCCAAAGAAGAAAAGGACCCCACCGAAGAAGCCCGCCAACGGTTAGCCGCTCTTATGGAATTTAGCGATTTGGGCAGCGGTTTCCGCCTGGCCTTGCGTGATATGGAAATCCGCGGCGCAGGTGAATTATTAGGAGTAAAACAGCACGGATATGTAAACGAAGTGGGGCTTAGTTTGTATTGCGATTTAGTAGCCGCAGAAGTCAAAAAATTAAAAGGGGAACGCGTAGAACGCACCCTGCAAGCCAAGGTAAATTTACCCTTGCCCGCCTATATTCCGCCCAATTATTTGCCGGATGACGCAGAACGCCTAAAATATTACAAGGAACTTATGAGCGCGGACGAAGCCAAAACCAAAAGTCTTTTAGCCCGCTTACAAGATTTTTGCGGCCCTGTTCCGCCCGAAGTGGAAAATTTAACCAAATTATTTCTGCTTTCTAACCGTGCGGGCAAGTTGGAAATCTACCACATAGATTGGGTGGACGGCGCATTAGAAATGCTGTTTACGCACCGTTTTAAAATGCCTCCCGCATTTCCGGGGGAACTATTTAACCGTTTTGGCCCCGGAAACATAGAATTTGTAAAATCTAAAAACGGCGACGGCGTACACATAGCCGCTCCAAAGGGCAAGGACCCATTGGTTTTCACCCAGGAAACGCTGACGTTTTTTGAAACCATTTTACGATAGGAAAAAATGATATAGTATATGAATATGAAATATCCGTTTTTACTTTTATTGCCCTTGGTGCTCGCCGGGTGTCAACAAGATTCGGCCCCTACACGCGCATTACCGGCAGCCCGCATCGGCAAGCAAACCATTACCGAGCAAGACATTAACGACCGCTTGCCGTTTTTGTCTGCCGAAGACAGGGAATTTGCCAAAACGCCGCTGGGACACCAAAATTTGGTGCAAATCATCACACGCGAAAAATTAATTGCCGCCGATGCCCGCGCCACGGGGATAGCCGACTCGGACGAGTACCGCTCGCTATTGGCCGACAAACGCGCCCAACTGGACCAAATTTATAATGAATTTGCCGCCGACACGTTGGAACGCCTTTGGTATCATAAATTAGAAGAGTCCGGCTCTCTCGCCGTCAGCAACAGAGAAGTGGATGATTACTTTAAAAAATATCCATATGAAATGACAATTAAACAAATTATCGTGGATAATGCCCAAACCGCAGACCAAGTTTTGCGTACTTTAAAAGCCTACCCTTCCCGTTGGAAAGAAATGGAACGCCAATACAGCACTGCTCCGGAGGCTTTAAAACAGTTTTCCTTTATGCCGGGGGAATATCTAGATAATATTGCCGTCATCGCGGCAAATTCTCCTTCGGGAAAGCCGCAAGGCTTCTTCAAAACCGCACAGGGATTTCATATAATAATGAAAACAGGGGAACGCCGTTTGTCCAAAAAAGATGCCGAACCGCGCATACGGGAAGTGCTGAAAAATAAAAAAACGGACGACGTGTTGGACTCTTTAAAAAATAAATACGAGGTTGTAATCTATGAAAAAAGCGAATAAATTGTTTCTGGCCGCTTTACTGGCGGTGTTGGGGATGAATTTACAAGCCAAAGTGATGGAATCTTCCGTCGCCACGGTAAACGGCCGGCCTGTGCTGGCTTCGGAGTATGACAATTACTTGGAAGGCGTTGTGGAACAATACAAAGCCGCCGCGCCGGACTTTTTAAAACAGCCCTATGCCCAAGACCTTTTAGGGCGGGAAGTGTTAAAAGAACTTATTTCCAAGGAACTGTTATATCAAGCCGCCGAGGAAGCCAAAATCCAAGTAAAAGATTCCGAACTGGATGCCGGGCTAAACGAAATTAAGGCCCGCTTTATGGTTGACGAAACCACCGGCAAGCCGGATACAAAAGGTGCAGACAAACGCTTTACCGAAGCACTTAAAAAACAAGGGATGAGTTTAAAGGCATACAAAAATAAACTTTCCAAAGATATTGCCGTGCGCAAATTAATGGAACAAAAACTTCAAGCCACCGTTACTCCTGTGGAAGAAGCCGATGCCAAAGCCCTCTATGCTAATGTAGAAGCGGTCATGAAGAATAACACTAAAAAAATCAAGGCGCTTGAAAAAGAAAACCCTGTTAAACTCAAAGAAGCGCAAGCCATCGCCGCAAAACTAAAACAACTTACCGGCGAGCAAGTGCGTATCGGTCATATTTATTTGGCCACCACCAAAGATATGAAACCCGAAGAAATCGCCAAAAAAGAAGCCCTGGCTAAACAAATTAAAAAAGAATTGGACGGCGGGATGGATTTTTCCGTAGCCGTCAAAAAATACACCGAGGATAAAAATGCCCTCGCCAGTGGCGGAGATATGATTTTGATTAAAGGAATCGCTCCAAAGGCCATTGACGACAAAGCCTTTACCCTGGCGGTAGGAAAAGTCAGCGACCCGATTAAAAGCGAGGTCGGCATACACATTATCAAAATTAAAGAAAAACGCGCCGAACGCTCCATTTCCTACGAAGATATTTCGCGCGATTTAGCCCAGTATTTGGCCCAACAGCGCGTACAAACCGCTATGGGTAAATATATTGAAGAATTATATAATAAGGCCGACGTAAAAATTACGAAAACCTTTGAATCGGATGCTCTTTTGAAAGAAGAAGCCGCCAAGCAAACTGATGCCAAAAAAGCCGAAGTGAAAAAATAATTCTTGGCAAAGCCGTACAGATAGTTATAAAATAAAAGGGCAACTTGCTGCTTTTTCCCGAAACTTTATTTTGGAATACGGTATGAAGCCCATAGTTTTGATTACAGCCGGGGACCCGTTGGGGATTGGCCCGGAAGTAACAGTAAAATCTTTAAAGAACCCGCTCGTACAGCGCGTGTGTTTCCCAGTAGTAATCGGGGAGCCTACCTCGCTGGTGCGTGCGGGTTTTTCGGATAAATTAGCCCGCCTGATTGCCATAGATTCTTCGGTCCCGCTGCCGGATAAACCCGTTCCGTCTTTTGCGGGAGGAGAAACCTCCTTTAAGGCGGTTGAACTAGGTATTAAACTGGCCCTTAAAACCAAAACTCCGTTGGTTACGGCCCCTATTAACAAGCAAAGTTGGTCTCTGTACGGCGTCCCCTATACGGGTCATACGGAACTGCTGCGCGAACACGCAGGCAAAGAAGGGCTAATGATGTTTATCAGCGGAGACCTGCGCTGCGGGTTGGTAACGGAGCATTTTGCCATTGCGGATTTGCCCCACTTGCTGACGCAAGAACGTATTGTAGCGGCCGGAGTGCATTTTAACCGCGCCTTAAAGCAACTGGGTATTCAAAAACCCCATATTGCCGTATGCGCCTTAAATCCTCACGCCAGCGACAACGGCAAATTCGGCACAGAAGAAAATGAGGTAATTGCACCCGCGGTAAAAGCCTTGCATCGCCATAAAATAAAAGCGGTTGGACCTTTACCCGCCGATGCCTTGTGCACGCATCAGGCCAATACGACGGGCTTTTATGTATGTACCACGACCAAGCCTTACTGGGCCTGAAACTGGCCGCTAAAAAACCGATTGTCCACATCACGGCCGGGCTAAAATTTTTGCGGGTTTCCCCCACCCACGGCACGGCCTTTGACATTGCGGAGCAAAATATTGCCAATCCGTCCAGTATGACGGACGCGATTTTATTTGCCGCAACCCGGCATTTGCCACCCCAAATCTTTTGAAAAATCCCCGCCCAGTATAACCAGGCGGGGATTTTTACAATAAGGCTTATTTTAAAATGCAACCATCAGCACCGCATAAAGATTCACACATCCGGTGATTATCATCATTAAAACAGTAAATATTTTCTTCCCCTTTATCTATATATAAACCGTAATTTTTCCCTTTTCTATTAGCGTTGAAAGAATCACTATCATAAGAATATTGCCAATCTTTCGTATCAAAACAAAAATCATCAGGGCACTCATATACTGCACCTGGTAAATTTATATCCAAATTCACTAATGTGTTATCTGCCAATGTATATTTACCTTCTCCACAATGGTCACCCAGATCAACCCCTTCCTCCAAACATTTGACCTTATACGCATTTAATAAATTTTTTAACATAATGCGGGCTTCTGCAATTCTACTTTTTTCCACCGCCTTAGTGTATTGTGGCACCGCCACCGCCGATAAAATGCCAATGATTAGAACGACAACTAAAAGTTCTATCAAGGTAAAGCCCGTTGTTGCCGTGCGAAAGATATTCGCCATGCGGCCACCCCAAGCAAACGTCATTCCGTAAGGTTGCTGTACGGAATCTCGTCGTTTCGCAACCACAGATTCCCGACTAAAACACTCGGGAATGACACCACTAGCACAAGTAGCCGCACTGCTAACAGTACTAAACCCTTTCATTTTTTCTCCTTTGTAAAACCTTTATATTTACGCAAAACAGCCTTTTATACGCATTTTTATACGGCAGACACATCCGGGTACAACCCATGCGGAATATCAAAATTTTAACAAAAAAAAAAAACGAAACAACCCCTTTAAAAATAAGTCCTGCGGACGGCTTACCTTTTTCCCCTCAATTGACTAGTAGAGCCACACTGTTTTTGTAATGTCGCAAACCAACGAAACGACAACAATAAATAAAACAAGACAGTTTTAAAAAAGGGTCTCCTTCTGAACTGGCGACCCGCAGGGCTCGGGGATCTGTCGTTATTCATAAAGGGTCTTCTTGAATTGGCCCTCCGCACAATATAAACTTCCGCCCCGCTTTTCTCTCGTAAATTTGTTACAATTAGGTATGGCGCACATTATTCATTTTGACGAAATTGATTCCACCAATACCTATTTAAAAAACAATTGCCCGCAACTGGCAGACGGAACCGTTGTTTGCGCCGACAGACAGACCGCCGGGCGGGGCCGCTTTGACCGCAAATGGATTTCGCAAGACGGAGGGTTGTATTTCTCAGTTTTGGTCAAACCGCAACGAACCGATTTTTTACCCAATTTTACGCAACTTATGGCGGTTTGTGTTTGCACCGCCGCCGAAGAACTGGGCGCAAAAGCCTGGCTTAAATGGCCCAACGACGTACTTGCCAATGGGAAAAAACTCTGCGGCATTTTAAGTGAAGCCGTGGTAACTTCCTCCGGCATTGAGGGCGTGGTCATAGGCGTAGGCGTAAATGTTGCGCAAGAAAATTTATCGCACGTCGGGCAGCCTGCTATTTCCTTAAAGGAACTGGGCATAAACATCAGCAAACAAGATTTTTTACAAAAAGTATTAACTCTTTTTTGGCGGGACTACCCCGCCGTAGTACAAAGCGGCTTTGGCGTTATCCGCCAAGCCTACGAACAACGATTTCCGTACATTGGTAAACAAATATCCGTTAAAAACGGCGCAGCGCCCGTCAGCGGAACGGTAAAAGGAGTATCCCCCCGCGGAACGCTCCTTTTAAACACCGCCCAAGGCCCGGAAGAAATATATATAGGAGACCTTATTGTATGAGTGCAGACAACCTGTTAATGCAATCCGTCAATATTACCATAATTGGTATGTTGATTGTATTTGTGTTTCTCACCCTGTTGGTCGGCATTGTAAAAATGCTGGGCTGGCTGGTGCAAAAAATGGAAAAGTATTTTCCGCAAACCGCAGCCGCTGCGGCCGATAATGCCTTAATTGCTGTGGCTATTGCCGCCGCAAAGAGATTTCAAACTAAATAATTTAGGGGACTTATTATGAAAAAAGTAAACTTTATGCTCACCGCGTTCCGCGACGGCTTTCAGTCCGTCTATGGGGCGCGCGTACTGACCAAAGACTTCTTGCCTGCGGTGGAAGCCGCCAAGCACGCCGGCATTAACCATATGGAATTTGGCGGCGGAGCGCGCTTTCAGGCGTTGTTCTTTTATTGCAACGAAAATGCCTTTGATATGATGGACTCCTTCCGCAAAGTAGCCGGACCGGACGCCAACTTGCAAACCCTCGCCCGCGGCGTAAACGTGGTAGGTTTGGAAAGCCAATCCTCCGACGTGATTAATGCACACGCCAAATTGTTTAAAAAACACGGCACCACCACTATCCGCAACTTTGATGCGCTAAACGACGTAAACAACCTCATTTACTCGGGTAAATGTATCCACAATGCGGGTCTCAAACACGAAGTTACCGTAACAATGATGTCCTTGGCTCCGGGTTGGGACCATACGGGCAAAATCCATACCGAAGAATTTTACGAAAAAATCCTCCGCCAAATTTTGGATTCCGGCGTTCCGTTTGACTCCGTCTGCTTTAAAGACGCATCCGGCACCTCCACTCCGGCCACCGTCGGCAAAACGATTGCGATGGCTCGCAAACTTTTACCCCAAGGCACCACGATTGCGTTCCACACGCACGAAACGGCCGGCAATGCTATTGCCTGCTGTCTGGAAGCCATCCACGCGGGAGCGGACCAGTTGGACTTGTCTATGCAACCCGTTTCCGGCGGCACTTGCCAACCCGACATTTTAACTATGTGGCACGCTTTGCGCGGCACGGATTACACCTTGGACATTGACCCGCAAAAAATCCGCGAAGCCGAAAATGTGTTCCAAGATTGCATGAGCAAATACTTCTTGCCGCCCGAAGCCACCAAGGTCAACCCGATTATTCCGTTCTCTCCCCTGCCCGGCGGCGCGTTGACGGCCAATACCCAAATGATGCGCGACAACGGCACCTTTGATAAATTCCCCGAAGTAGTCAAAGCAATGGGCGAATGTGTAAAATTGGGCGGTTTCGGCACATCCGTTACCCCCGTTTCCCAGTTCTACTTCCAGCAGGCGTACAGCAATGTAATGTTCGGCCCCTGGAAGAAAATCACCCCCGGCTACGGCAAAATGGTTTTGGGCTACTTCGGCAAAACCCCGGTAGAACCCGATCCGGCCGTAGTAAAGGAAGCCAGCGAACAGTTGGGCTTGCAACCCACCACCAAAACGCCGCTTGAAATCAACGACGCAGACCCCAAGAAAGGTTTGAAGGTGGCGGAAGCCAAACTGAAAGAAGTCGGTTTGCCCATAACGGAAGAAAATGTCTTTATCGTGGCCACCTGTGCAGACAAAGGCATTATGTATTTGAAGGGTGAAGCCAAAGTAAACGGTATCCGCTGGGCCAAAGACGTAAAGCCCGCCGCCGACAAAGAAGACGGTGCGGTAAAAGTAACGGTAAACGGCCAAGCCTACGAGGTCGTCTTTGACGGAAATGATGCCGTAGTCAACGGCAAACGCTATGCCGTTTCCACCGCTGCCGCTGATGCCAAGGCCCCTGAAAAATCCGCTTCTGCGGGTACGGGCGCGGAAGTGAAATCTCCGCTTCCGGGCGCGGTGTTGCGCTTGTCCGTAAAAGACGGCGACCGCGTGAGCGAGGGCCAAGAAATCTTGGTACTGGAAGCAATGAAGATGGAAACCCCGGTTTCCGCTCCGGCCTCCGGCGTGATCCGCTTGGCTGTAAAACAAGGCGACCAGGTGCAGACCGGCCACAAATTGGCCGATATTAAATAAGAGGCTTCCCTATGGATATCTTGCAAGCATTAAACCAAATCTGGCAAACCACGGGGATTTACGCTATCTCCTGGCAGCAACTGACAATGATTGCCGTCTGCTGCTTTCTGCTGTGGCTGGGGATTAAAAAGCAGTTTGAACCGCTTTTGCTCGTCCCGATTGCCTTCGGCGGTCTGTTGGCCAATATTCCTATGCCCCCCGGCGAGGCCATCGCCGGGCCTGCCGGGTTCTTGGGTATTGTGTTCAACTTCGGGATTAACTCCGGGCTATTTCCGCTGTTTATTTTTATGGCGGTAGGTGCGATGACGGACTTCGGCCCGCTGATTGCCAACCCGAAAATGGCTCTCTTGGGCGGTGCGGCGCAGTTCGGTATTTTTGCCACGCTTATCGGAGCGGTGGCATTGAGTTATATTCACATTGGCGACAGCCAACTGTTCGCCTTCGGCCTTAAAGAAGCGGCCTCTATCGGTATTATCGGCGGTGCGGACGGTCCGACATCCATTTACCTTACCACACGCTTGGCACCCGATTTACTGGGGGCTATTGCTGTGGCGGCCTATTCGTATATGGCATTAGTGCCGATTATCCAACCGCCCATTATGAAACTGCTCACCACCAAGGAAGAACGCACGATTCGTATGGAACAGTTGCGCCCCGTATCCAAACGGGAAAAAATTCTGTTCCCGCTCGTAATTCTTTTGATGTGTGCGCTACTGCTGCCCTCCGCCGCGCCGCTTATCGGCGCGTTGACGTTCGGCAACTTGGTCAAAGAATCCGGCGTAGCGGAACGCTTATCCAAAACCCTGCAAAACGAATTTTGCAACATTGTTACCATTTTGCTGGGATTGTCCGTAGGCTCCAAATTGCAATCGGATAAATTCCTGACCACGGAAACCCTGGGTATCTTGGTATTGGGGATTATCGCGTTCTCCGTAGCCACGGCGTCGGGTGTGCTTTTGGCGAAACTGATGAACTGTTTCAGCAAAACCAAAATCAATCCGCTTATCGGTTCCGCGGGAGTTTCCGCCGTACCGATGGCCGCCCGCGTTTCCAACAAAGTCGGTCTGGAATACGACAAAACCAACTACCTGCTGATGCACGCAATGGGGCCGAACGTGGCCGGCGTAATCGGCAGCGCGGTAGCCGCCGGGGTACTCCTGGCATTACTGGGCAAATAAGTTTTAGTTGTAAAACACCCCGGTTTTTTACCCGGGGTGTTTTTTGTACCACACAATTTAATTTAATTTTTCTTGCAATGCTTGGGCCAACATATAGACAGGAACATCTTTCTGCTCCCCAGGCCATAACAACATTTTGACAGCCGGATCCAAGGGTCTCCAAACGGCAATATTGCCTTTGTAGGGGAACTCTTCTTTTCCCTGGTAAACAGCCACTGTTGAAATATGCAGAGCGCAAGCCAAATGCACCCAAAAGGTATCGGGGGTAAGGAGCACGTTTGCCTGTTGGGCCAGTACGGCAGACTCAAAAATACCCGACGTAAAGGTAACCATACGAGGTAAAAGCGCACGCCCGTTTAACCATTTTCTTAGTTTAGACTCTTGCCCAAGTAAAACAAAAGTATCATTTGGGAAAACCGTGGCCAAGCCAAAAATCTGTTCCGCTGAAAAAGAGCGGTGGCGGCTGGCCGCTAGCGGATTTACTACAATCAATCGCCCCCCCCC